>Ga0193706_1000024_pt1 | contig 211735 bp, 193 predicted proteins | sample U3c1metaG_FD_160130 | JGI IMG/M metagenome (GOLD analysis project Ga0193706, IMG submission 160130) | Soil microbial communities from a riparian zone of the East river system, Colorado, United States - U3c1 | ecosystem: Environmental > Terrestrial > Soil > Riparian zone | place: USA: East...
GACTTGCTCTCCTCCAACCGCTCGGCCCCCTGCTCTTTCGAACGGAGAGCATCCTAGAGAAATCAGCGATCGCTCGCCCAGCAGGGGGACATCTCGCCTCAGGATTCCTGGCGCGCAGGCTCCTAGCTTTGATTCCGGCGGCGCGGGGCCTGACCCAGGCGCGGCCGATCGCCTTCGCGCTGGAAGACAGTTTCCCGGTGTCGCGATACTCTTCGCCCCGTGCCGATACCGCGAGCTGACAGCCTGCTCTCCCCTTGTGTCCTGGTGGTCAAGATACCGGTGGCCTCCCGCGAAGGCGTGGCGGAGCGGCTGGGCAGCACCGGGCGGCGGCTCACGGGGCAAGTGGAGAACGCGGCGCGGGAGCAGGAGCGCACTCTCGACACCCTGCAAGAGGCCCTCGCTCGTCTGGATGTCGCGCCGGTCACGGTCTCGGTCGATGCCATCGACGCCCGGGCTCGCCGCGCGCTCGCCGCCGCTCGTTTGGTGATCTCGGTGGGTGGTGACGGCACCCTGCTCACCGCCTCGCACTGGATCACCGGGGCCGCCCTGCTCGGCGTGAACTCCGCGCCGCGATCGAGCGTGGGATATCTGACTCTCACCCGGCGGGCGATCCTGGCGCGGGACCTGGCGCGGATCGCGCGGGGGACCCTGCTGCCGCAGGTGGTCGACCGCATCGAGGTCGAGATCGAGGGACGGCGGCTGCCTCCGGCGCTCAACGACGTCCTGATCGCGCACGAGCAGCCGGCGGCGACCAGCCGTTATCACCTGCGCCTCGGCCGTCGCGGCGAGGACCAGCGCAGCTCCGGGCTGTGGGTGGCGACGGGGGCGGGCTCGACGGCCGGGATCCGCTCCGCGGGTGGCGAGCCGATGCCGCTCGTCACGCGACGGCTCCAGTTCCGCGCCCGCGAGCTCTACCGCGCGCGGGGGCGCCGCGCCGCCGCCCTGGAATCCGGCTTCGTGGAGGACGGGCAGGAGTTGGTTGTCGAGTCGGCCATGGAGGCCGGCTGGCTCTTCGTGGACGGCGCGCGGGAGGCGACCCGGTTTCCCTTCGGCACCCGCGCGACCTTCCGCGTCGCCGAGCAGCCGCTCCTTCTTTTCGCGGACCCCGCGCGATGGACGCCGGGATAGATCTCGTGTGGGGATTCGTGACGTCCGAGGTCGGAGAGGATCGGGACGGTATGGCCGCTACGGAGACGCCCCGCCGTCCCCGTGGCCTGCCCAGGATCTCGTAGAGCGTCTGGGGCGTCTCTACGGAACGATATTGCCGTGGCGATGGGTGGAGGTTACGGGGATTTCGCAAGACACAAGATCTCCAGCACCTCCGCAACCTCTTCTTGGGGCCAAGCCTCCGGCGTACCGTAGAGACGACCCAGACGATGTGCGCTGATCCTTCAAAGGCCAACGCCGGCGGGTCGTCTCCGCGACGGCGTCAACCCTCCGAATCCCTCTCCCCTTTCGCGTCCTCCACCTCTGTCACTTTCCTCGCTCTTCACGACCCCACTGGCCGCAAAGGCACGCCGGTCTCTCCCGCTTGGCGCACCTGTGGGTCCGGGACCAGCCCGAAGCCGTCCGCCATGCGGGGAAAGTAGTTGAAGATGGCGATCACGTGCGCGGCTTCCAGCAGCCCTTGATCGTCGAAGCCGAGGTCGCGCAGGGGCTGCCAGTCGGCGGCCGTCATGCGGGTGGGCTCCAGGGTCATCTTCTCGGCGAGGGTGCAGAGGGCGCGCTGGCGCGGCGTCAGGTCCGGCAGATCCCGCCAGCGCCGCTGCTTGATGGCGTCGACCAGCGCGGCGTCGTTGTGCTCGACACGCAGAAACTCTGCGTGAGACTGCGTTCAGTATTGGCAGTCCTGGGCCGCGGAGGCGACCGCCGCCAGCATCTCCCGCTCGGCGCGGTCGAGCGCTCCCGGCGCGAACATGATCTCGTGAAAGACGGCCTGCATGGCGCGGCCGATGCGCTCGTGCGCGGCGAGCAGGCGCCCCATGCCGGAGGCATACCCGAAGTTATAGGAAGATGGCTTCGGCCCGGCCGGCCGGGCCCGCAACTCCTCCGGAGTGGGGAGCCGGATGAACGCGTTCTGAGGGTCCTCGAACATGGAGATCCTCCCTGGATCGTCCCGCGGCGCGGCGCGCGTCCGCGGGAGATCAAGGATAACCGAGCCCGGCGCGAGTCAGGAAAGCGCGATCAGACGCTCGACGAACCTCTCAAGTCTTATCTGTCCTTCCGCGAAGGACAGATCCGCGCAAATCTGTCCTTTTTGAAAGGACAGATAGGAACGCCGGCCTACTTTCCTCGCCGCAAACCCTGCCCCAGCCGGATCAGACGGTCGGTGGGGGCGAAGTCGTCGGTCAGGATGGGGATTTTCGCGGTGTCGAGGGCGACCTCGCCGCGCCAGGTGGCGAGGGTCGCGAGCGGGGGTGCGAAGCGCATCGTGCGGTCGAGCTCCCGGCCGCGCTGGACGAGCTCCGCGCTCGACAGGACCTCGGGGTTCAGGGTCGCCACCACCAGCGCGTTGAAGGAGCGCTGGACGCGGAAGAGGTAGACCGAATCGAAGCGCTCCCGTATGGTGCGGTAGATCGCCTGCGAGAACGGATCGGAGAGCCCCCCCGCCAGGTTGAGCCCGAAGGCCCCGCCCGGCGTGAGATGGCGCTTGACCTCGTCGAGGAACTGCACCGTGGTCAGGTGGAACGGCACGCTCTGGCCGATGTAGGCGTCGCCGTAGATCAGGTCCCATTTCTCGGAAGAGTTGTGGAGGAACTGGCGTCCGTCCTCGACGGTTACCCGCATCCGCGGTCCCGGCTGGAAGAAGAAGAACCGCTTGGCGATCTCGGGGATCGCGGGATCGATGTCCACATAGTGGATGTCGAGCTCCGGGTCCCGCGCCTGGAGGTAGCGGCCGATCGTGCCGCCGCCGAGGCCGATGATCAGCGCTCGCCGCGGGTGGGGACGGATCAGCAGGACCGCCGGGGCGGCGCGGTTGTAGGGCAGCGTCGACTCGTGGTCGGCGAGGCTCACCGCCGCCTGCGGGACGCGGTCGCTGCGCAGGGTGCGCACGCCGTCGCGCTCGTACACCTGGAGGGTCTGATAGGGGGTCACCCGCTCGTAGATCAGATCCGAGGCGCCGCGGGTGGCGATCGACGCGGCGGGAATCGAAAAGACGAGGAGCAGGACCGCCAGCGCCGCCGCCGGGGCCTCGGAGCGGAAGGAGCCCGCGAAGGCCACGCAGGCGGTGAGCGCGGTCGCCGCCGTGAGCAGCCCGAGGGTCTGCCGCAGCTCCAGGAACGGGATGAGGAGGAAGGTGCAGGCGAGCGTCCCGCCGAGGCTGCCCAGAGTGGAGAGGGCGAACAGGCGCCCGGCGGTGTTGCCCAGATGCCCGAGGTCGCGGGCCGCCAGCCGCACTGCCCAAGGGGAGACGGTGGCGAGCAGCACGCTCGCCGGCCCGAACAGCACGGCGGTGGCGAGCAGGGTCCCCGCCGGGTTCCCCCCGGTGAAGGCGGCGAGCGCGGCGGCGAGCCGGGGCCCGAAGAGCAGGAGGATCGCCTCGCACGCGGCCGCCAGCGCCACCATCCGCCCGAGCGCCGCCATCGACGGCTGCCGGTCCGCCAGTCGCCCGCCCAGCAGGTAGCCGAGCGACAGCGCCGCCAGGAAGACGCTGATGATCGATCCCCAGACGTAGACGCTGTTGCCGTAGTGGGGCGCGAGCACCCGGCTCGACAGGATCTCCAGAGCCATGAGGACGGCGCCGCAGACCGCGACCACCCAGTAGAAACGCAAGCGGGGAAACATTGGCGGGGGAGTATGGCACAGGGGGGCCGGGCGGAACGGCGGCCAACCGGATACAATCCCGCTCCGTGAACGTTCCCATCCTCGACCTCGGCCGTGTCCGCCAGCGCATCGCCACCCAGCTCGACGAGCGGTGGCGGCGCATCCTCGACCAGACGTCCTTCGTCCTCGGTCCCGAGGTGAAGGAGTTCGAAGCCGCCTTCGCCGCCTACCTGGGCGTCGAGGCGTGCGTCGGCCTCGCCAACGGCACCGACGCCCTGATCATCGGTCTGCGCGCTCTCGGCCTCAAGCCGGGGGACGAGGTGATCGTGCCCGCGTTCAGCTTCTTCGCCACCGCCGAGGCGGTCGCGTGGCTCGGCGGCACGGTCGTCTTCTGCGACGTCGATCCCGAGAGCCTGAACCTGTCGCCGGCGGATGTCGAGGCGCGAGTGACGGAGCGCACGGTGGGGATCATCGGCGTCCATCTCTATGGCCGGCCTTTCGACGTCGACGCCCTCCTCGATCTCTGCCAGCGGCGCGGCCTCTGGCTGTTCGAGGACGCGGCGCAGGCGCACGGGGCCGAATGGAAGGGGAAACGGGTGGGGGGCTTCGGCCAGCTCGCGGCGTGGAGCTTCTACCCGACCAAGAACCTCGGCTGCTTCGGCGACGGCGGCGCCGTGACCGGCAACGACCGCGCCCTGGTGCAGCACGTCTTCAGCCTCGCCAATCACGGCCAGACGGTGCGCTACACCCACTACGAGATCGGTACCAACAGCCGGCTGGACAGCCTGCAGGCGGCGGTGCTCAACTGCCGGCTGGAGCTGCTCGACGCCGACAACGCCCGCCGCGGCGAGATCGCCTGCAAGTATCACGGCGCCTTCGCCGGCGTTGGCGATCTGCGGCTGATTCCCGATCCGCCGGGGACGCGCACGGTCTACCACCAGTTCACCGTCCGCACGTCGCGGCGGGACGAGCTGATGGCCCATCTCAAGGAGCGCGGCATCTCCGCCGCCGTCCACTACCCCTCGCCGCTCCACCATCAGCCCGCGATGAAGGGGCTGGTGGAGGTGCGCGACGAGGATCTCCCGGTCTCCACCGCCGCCGCGCTGGAGGTGCTCTGCCTTCCCGTCTTCCCCGAGCTGACGAACGCCGAGGTCGAGGCGGTCTCCGGGGCGGTGCGGGAGTTCTTCGGAGCCTGACGATGGCCAAGGTCCACCTGGTGGACGCGAGCCCGTACATCTTCCGGGCACACTTCTCGCTGCCGTCGAGCATCAAGACGCCGGACGGCCGCCCCGTGGCCGCCTCCTACGGCTTCGTCTCGTTCCTGCTCAAGCTGATCGCGGACGAGAAGCCGACCCATCTCGTGGTGGCCTTCGACCGCCACCTGAACAGCAGCTTCCGCAACGAGATCTATCCGGCCTACAAGGAGCAGCGGGAGGCGCCGCCCCCCGAGCTGGAGGCGCAGATCGACACCTGCCTGGAGATCGCGGCGGCGATCGGCGCGGCCACCTTCATCGACGACCGCCATGAGGCGGACGACCTGATCGGCGCCCTCTGCGAGGGGCTGGAAAAGGGCGGCCACGGCGCCGTGATCGTCACCTCGGACAAGGACCTCGCCCAGCTCGTGGACGAGCGGATCACCCTCCTCGACTTCGGCAAGGGGCTCCGCCTGGATGCCGCGGCCGTGCTCGAGAAGTTCGGCGTGCGGCCGGACCAGATCACCGACTATCTCGGCCTCGCCGGGGATACGGTGGACAACATCCCCGGCGTCAAGGGGATCGGCCCCAAGTCGGCGGCCGAGCTGCTCGCCCACTTCGGCCATCTGGAGGATCTCTACCAGCGGCTGGAAGAGCTCCCCTGGCTGTCGAAAGACATCCGCGGCGCCAAGTCGCTCCACGCCAAGCTGGCCGCCAGCCGGGAGATCGCCCTCCTCTCGAAGCAGCTCGCGACGGTCACCCCGAAGGTGCCAGGGGTGAAGGCCGATCTGAAGAGCCTGGAGTACAAGGGGGCCGATCCGGCGCGGATCGAGGAACTGTTCAAGCGCCTCGGCTTCAACAAGATCCGCGAGCGGGTGCCGTTTACCGGCTGAATCCGTGCTCGAAAAGCTCGGCGAGCGGCAGCTCGAAGCCGGGCAGCAGCGGCGACGCGAGAACATCCCCCGCCGCGGCGGAGAGGAACGGCTTCGGGCGGAGACCTTCGTCCGTCCGTTCCCAGGGCTGCACGCCCCTCTTGAAGAGATCGAACATCCAGTACTCCCGGACCCCGGAGCGCTCGTAAGCCTGCAGCTTGGCTCCCCCGTCCAGCCGGTGGGTGCTCCGGGAAAGGATCTCGATCACCAGGTCTGGCGCTCCCTGGACGTTCTTCAATCCGGCGATCGCGGCCCGCTCGCTGGAGATGAAGAACATGTCCGGCTGGACGACGTCGTAGGCTGAGAGGAGGACGTCGGCGGGCGCGAAAAAGAAGAGCCCGAGACGGTTCGTCTCGACGAAGCCGCCGACGCGGAGCGTGAGCAGGAAAGCCAGCCGCTGATGGGACAGGAAGGGCGCTGCCGTCACGTAGTGCTCTCCATCGATGATCTCGTGGCGCTGGCCGTCGTCGGGGATGAGGACGTAATCCTCGTAGGTCAGCTTGCGGGCGAGATCGTGGAGAGCCATGGCGAGATCCTCCTGTCGCGGACCATCGTAACAAAACGTGCCGTACCAGCTTCATCCACCCGAGCTGAACAATCCTCCGCCGTCCCCGCACGTCCGTCCTTGCCCCTGGTCGTGCGGCACGCAGACAGTCACCATGCCCGTGCAACTCGCCCCCTGAGGGTCGGTCGCGGTGAAGCTCAGCCGGTAGACCCGACCATCCCCTCCGCCGGCGCGATCGGCGCGGATCGAGACGCCTTCCGTGCCGGTGCCGGTCGCGTCGGGAGTCCCGGCGCGAGAGAGCGGCTCGTCCTGGCGGACGCCGGTCACGACGATCGAGACGAAACCACCCTCCGGATCGGTGACGCCCCGGACGAAGATCGGGACGAGCCGGCCGTTCGGCGGCCAGATCGAGGCCGGACTGGCGAAGGCCGCGGAGCAGTCGGGGGGACGGTTGAGCTGGAGCACGGTGGCGAAGGCGTCCCCGCCTCCGGCAGGGGCGGGCTGGGCCGCGTTCACCACCGGCAACCCGCCGGCTGTGCTGCCGGTAAGGTGGATCTGCTGCGCGGCATCCACGGCCAGCGCGAGGACGTCGGCCCCGGGCACGCAGGTGGAGCCGAGGAGTTGGAAGCTCGGGCTCAGCCGGGAGACGAACCGGTCGGTGCAGCCGGGTTGCGAGGGGTCCCGCAGGGGGGAATCGGCGGATCCGGTCGTGCTCGCCAGGTAGAGGGAGCCCGCGAGGTCGAGGGCGAGCCCCTGGAGATCGTCCGTGCCGCTGCCTCCCAGATAGGTCGAGGAGAGGATCGCCCCCGCGGAGCTGAACCGGGTCAGGAAGATGTCCTGCGGTCCCCGCAGCGACGACTGGCTGGCGTTGCGGGTGGGGAAATCGGCCGATCTCGTAACTCCTCCCACCCAGACCGAGCCGTCCGGGGCCAAGGCAAGCGATTGTCCCGTGTCGATGCCGCTGCCGCCGAGAAAGGTGGAGAAGACGATCGCACCGGAGGGACCGAGCTTGGTCACAAAAGCGTCCTGGAAGAAGCCCAGCGCGTTGTCGGCGGCGTTCACCGTCGGGAAGTCGGAGGAACTGGTGTTCCCGGCCACGTAGACGTTGCCCACTGGATCGACGGCGATCGCCCGCGACTCCGAGCCCCCGGATCCGAAGAGGCTGACGCGCCAGGCGGACGAGCCGTGGGAATCGAATTTCTCCACGTAGACTTCAAGGGTTGGGATCCCATTACGGTAATAGAAGCCGTGGCCTGTCACGTAGGCGTTGCCGGCGGAGTCGACCGCGACCGCGGAGCCGCGAGCGTAGGTATCTCCGAGAGAGTAGTGATACTCGATCGTCGAGCCGCTGACCTTCTCCAGAAAGCCGTGAGCGTATTCCGACTCGTACAGATCTCGTTGCGAGCCGACGACGTAGGCGCTGCCGTCCGGGCTCACCGCGACACCGCTGATCTCCAGGAAGGTGGTGCCACTGAAATTACCAGGACCGAGATAGATCGAGGAGAGGACCCTGCCCGAGGCGTTGTAACGGGTCAGGAAAGCGTCCTGCAAATAGCCGGGGGAGGGTGCACCGAATCTGGGGTAGATCGGGAAATCCAGCGAGTGGGTCTCCCCGGCGACATAGGAATTGCCGTTGGAGTCGGTGGCGATCGCCCGGCCTACGTCGCGATGGCTCCCGCCGAGGTGGGTGGAGAAGATGTAGGAATTCGTCTGTGCTCCCAGAACCCAGCCCCCCGTCAGCGCCATCCCGGTGAGCATGCCAAGGAAACGCGCCGGCCAAGTCGTTCTTCTCAAGGTGAGCCTCCTGGTGAGAATGGGCGACCCCGGCGGCCCGTCGTGTCGCGGCGGAGTTGCGGGATGGAGCGGAGCCGGAAGAGACGCCCGGTCGGTCTCGGGTGGCTTCGGCAACCGGGCGGTCTCGGGCGAGACCCTTGGCTTTGCGTCCCCGTCTCGCGACGGGTTTGCTTTTTCGTGCCTGCTTAACCTTGGACGCCATCCGGGGCGGGGGTCAAGCCTATGAGCGCATCAGGAGGAAGCCATAAAGCGAAGCCGCGGTTATAATGACGAGCCTTAAGGATGCCCCTGTCGCACGGCGGCATGCATCTGCATCCCGTTTTATCGGATCGACACCGGAGCACCTCACATATGGCCAAAGCGCGCGTAGCCGTTCTCAAGACCAAGCCCGACACCGTCCTGGAGGACGTCGGGCGGACCATGGAGATGGGGGATGTCCGGCGGTTCCTCGACCCCGGCTCTACCACGATCCTCAAGGACAACATCTCCTGGCACTTCCCCTTCCCCGGGGCGAACACCACCCCGTGGCAGCTCGAGGGGACGATCCAGAAGCTCCGCGCCGACGGCTACACGGACCAGGTCTGCGTCCAGAACAACACCGTGGTCACCGACCCGAAGAAGGGGGAGCGGCTGAACCGTTACCTGCCGGTGCTCGACAAGTACGACGTGCCGGTGCGCTACAACTGCTTCGCCGACGACCTCAAGTGGATCACCTACAAGCCGAAGGGGAAGATGCTGGTGCTGCCGTCGATCTACCCCGACGGGATCACCATCCCCGAGTTCTTCCTCGGCAAAAACATCGTCCACCTGCCGACGGTGAAGTGCCACATCTACACCACCACGACCGGGGCGATGAAAAACGCTTTCGGCGGCCTCCTCAACACCCGCCGGCACTACACCCACTCGCACATCCACCAGACGCTGGTCGACCTGCTGACGATCCAGAAGGAGATCCACTCCGGGCTGTTCGCGGTGATGGACGGCACGACCTGCGGCAACGGCCCGGGTCCGCGGACGATGATCCCGGTCGAGAAGGACTTCATGATGGCCTCGGGCGACCAGGTGGCGATCGACGCCGTGGCAGCCAAGATGATGGGCTTCGATCCGATGTCGATCCCCTACATCCGGCTGGCGCACGACGCCGGCCTGGGGGTAGGCGATCCGCGCGACATCGAGATCGTGGGCGAGGACATCTCGAAGTGGAACTTCCACTTCTCGGTGGGGGACAATACGATCTCCCGCTTCGGCGACCTCGTCTGGTTCGGGCCGCTGAAGGGGCTCCAGAAGCTGTTCTTCCGGACGCCGCTGGTCTATTTCTTCGTGTTCGGCTCGTACTTCTACCATGACTTCGCGTGGTACCCCACGATCGGCAAGCGCCGCACCGAGCAGTACGCCAAGACGAGCAAGTGGATGCGCCTCTTCGAGCAATACCCGGAGAGCGTCCAGGAAGCCGAGAAGGCCGCCTGAGCCCCACCCCCTCCCGCGAAGAGTCCCGCGCAGACCTGGAGCCCCGTCCCGCCGGATCGCCGGAGGGAGGGGGCACGGGTCTCGAGCGGCTGGGCCGGCGGATGCTGGTGCCGCTGGCCCTGGGAGTGCTCGTGGTCGTCGGGCTCGCCCTGACCGCGAACCCGCGCGAGCTCGCCCGTAGCCTGCGCAACTTCGACGTCCGCCTGCTGGTTCCCGTCCTGGCGCTCTCGGTCTTCAACTACGCCCTGCGCTATGTCCGCTGGGAGATCTATCTCAGGCGGCTGGGTTCCCCGCTGTCGCGGGGGCGGAGCCTCGTGGTCTTCCTGATCGGATTCCTGCTCGGGGTGACTCCGGGCAAGGCGGGGGAGCTGGGCAAGGCGTGGCTGGTGCGCGAACTGGGAGGCGGGCAGGCGCTGCGCGTGGTCTCGGCAGTGCTGGCCGAACGGGTGACCGACGTGCTCGGCACCTTCGTCCTCGTCGCCCTGGGGGCCCTCCCCCTCCCGGGCGGTCCGTGGATCGCCGCCGCGGGTCTCTCCGGGGTGGTGGCCATCGTCGTCCTGCTGAGCTGGCAGCGGGCGGCCAACTGGGTCTTCAAGATCCTGCGCCGGATGCCGGTGATCGGCCCCCGCGTGCCGCACCTGATGGAGATGTACGACCGCCTGCGGGAGCTGCTCTCGCCGGGCCTGGCGGTGATGGCGACGGCGGTGGCCACGGTGGCCTGGGCGGCGGAGGGGCTGGGCTTCTGGCTGGTGGTCCGCAACTACGCGCCGAAGGCGGACCTGCTGGTCTCGGTCTTCAACTACACCGCCGCGAACGTCCTCGGCGGCCTCTCGATGCTCCCCGGCGGCCTGGGAGCCGCCGAGGGGTCCCTCGCCGCCCTCCTCCACGGCCAGGGGCTCGACACTGCGGACGCCAGCTCGATCACCCTGGTCATCCGCGGCGCCACGCTCTGGTTCGCGGTCCTCCTCGGCCTCGCCGCGCTCCCCTTCGCGGCCCGCTGGCTGGCGGCGCGGCGGGAGCGGGGGTGAGTTAGAATGGTTCGTAAGGAACGAGAAGATGACCAAAACGATGCACGCGCGATTCGATGGCACGGCGTTCTATCCCGAGGAACCTGTATCCATCGCTCCCAACACAACAGTGCTCCTTACTGTAGAGATGGAAGATCCGCCACTGGAGATGAGCACGGATTCCGTTCCAATCCGGGGAGAGCCCTACTCCTTCCTGAAGCTTGCGATGTCCCTGAATCTGGAGGGTCCGGAGGACTGGTCGGACAATCTGGACGATTATCTCTATGGGGACAAAAAGCTTCCCGATGACTAAGGTCTTTCTAGATACGTCCTACGCAGTTGCTCTCGCTTCCCCCAGAGACCACCATCATTCCAGGGCCGTGGAGCTTGCCGGGCGGCTTGAACGCTGGGGATCCCAGATGGTGACGACGCGAGCCATCCTCCTGGAGATCGGAAATTCTCTTTCCAAGTTGCGCTATCGGTCCTCAGGAGTCGCTCTGCTGGAGTCCCTGGAAGCCGATCCACGGGTGGAAATCTTTTCTCTTTCGGAGGATCTATACCGGAGGGGATTCGAGATGTTCCAGCGCAGGCACGACAAGGAGTGGAGCCTGGTCGACTGCATGTCCTTCGTGATCATGCAGGACCACCGGCTCCAGGAATCCCTGACGACAGACGAGCACTTCGAGCAGGCAGGCTTCCGGGCTCTCCTCCGGGAAGCCTGACCCGCGAAACCTCAAGCCGTCTTCTGTCCGCACTCCGGGCAGAACCGCGGACTCCCCTCCATCTCCGCGCCGCAGCCTCCGCAGCTCTTCTTCTGCATCGTCGGGGTGCCGCACTCGGGGCAGAACTTGGCGCCGCCGGTCTTGGCGCCGCAGGACTTGCAGGTAGCGCCGGTGACCTGGCCGAGGTTCCGATTCTTCATCCAGTCGACCTGCTGGGCCTTCTCGAAGGCCTGGTTCTTCGCCGCCTCGGCCTGAGCGGAGGCGATCTCCTCGTCGAGATCCGGCGCGCACCCCTCGCAGAGGCCGGCGGCGTTGTTGAAGCAGATCGGCTCGCAGACGTAGCGGCCGCAGCGCGTGCACTGCTTGAAGAGGGGGCGGATCTCCTCCGTCGCCTCGCGCAGGGCGGAGTCGTGGGCCGGTCCGCCCACCGCGCGCTGGATCTGGTAGGCGGTGTCCGAGACCTTCCCGAAGAGTCCGCCGAAGAGGCTCCCCGCCACCTCGGCGGCCGAGGCGGCAAGGCCGAGCTTCGAGCTCTGGAAGGTCGACATGTAGCCGTTGCCGCACTTCTCGCAATAGAACTTGAACTGGTAGCCGCGATCCGTGGACAGATCCTCGTAATTTCCCGTGAAATCGACTTTGCCCATCGTCAGATCCTTCTCCGTGCCTGGTTGAGAGTGCCGCAAATGGTACCACGGCGGGCAGGAGCGCTTCAGCCGGCCGAGATCCGCTCCAGCAGGGCGGGGATGTCGTCGTAGTCCTCGGCCCAGATGGTCTTGACGCCCATGGCCTCGAAGAGGTTGCGGTCGTAGGAGTCCGCCTGCTCCAGCACGGAGAGCACGGCCTCCTGGAGCTCGGGGATCTCCTCGGGGGCGTCGATCTCCATCTCCTTGCGGAACCGCCGCGCCCGGTCCCGGATGTCGCGCAGGACGTTGCGCATCTCGGCCCGCGCGATCTTGTGCCGCCGCTGGATCTGCCAGTGGGCGGGGATGTCGCCGAAGACGTAGCTCGCGTCGAGCAGCCGGCGCAGGTTGGGGTCGAGCATCGACAGGCCGACGAAGAGGACCCGGTTGTGCCGGAGGTAGTTGACGATCGCGGTCAGGGCCCAGTGGAAGATCGACGTCGTCAGGCCGTGATAATCGTCCTCGGTAAAGACGAGCTGACAGTCCTTGGCCTCGCCGTCCTGCGGCAGGAAGCCGTGCGGATGGAGGATCGGCAGCTTCTTGTCGCGGCTCCGACGGGAGCTCCAGACGGCGCGGAAGTCGACTTTCCCGGCGAGCTGGCGCTCCAGCAGGTCGTCGTAATTGAAGGAGACGACGGCGGCGACCCCGGAGTCGGTGCCGGAGCGTTTGATGAAATCGGCCACGGCGGTGAGCGTGGTCGGCTCGTGAGGGGTGGGGGGCTCCTTGGGATAGAGGTGCTGGCGGACCTTCTCCAGGAACAGGGCGTGGGCGTCATCCCCCTTCCTGGAGCGGCTAGCCCGGCGGCGGATCTCGTTCTTGACCACGCGGGCGAGGATGATCGGATCGTAGTCGTAGTAGTCGACCAGCCAGGCCGCGAGGGAGCGCCGGAACGGCAGGTCGATCGGCTCCAGCCGGCGAGCCACGTCGGTCTGATCGAAGAGGATCTCTAGCACCAGATCCTTCCAGGTGGGGATGCCGTAGGGCTTCGAGACCCCGGCGCCCAGGAAGAGCACGAGGTCCTTCTCGGCCCAGGCGCGCTGCAGCCCCTCGAGGTCGCCCCGATTGACCTCGCTCCGGCCCACCTTCACCTTCTCGGGTTTCCTGCGTTTCGTCCCCGTCCCAGATCGCTCGCTCACATCCTGTCTCCGTGCTGAATTTGTGCCAGAGTAGCCTATCCATGAGCTCCCCGGGCCGCCGCACCCTGTTCGCCATCCTGGCGCTGGCGCTCGTCCTCCGCCTCGCTCACCTGTATGCGGTGCGGGACCAGCCCTTCTTCTCCTGGCTGGCGATGGATAGCCAGGAGTATGACCGCTGGGCGCAGGGGATCGCGGCCGGCGACTGGCTGGGCTCTCAGGTCTTCTTCCAGGCGCCGCTCTACCCCTATCTGCTGGCCGCCGCCTATACGGTCCTGGGGCACCGCCTGGCGCTCGTCTACCTGCTCCAGATCCTCCTGGCGGTCGCCGGCTGCTGGGCGCTCTACCGCGCCGGCCGGGAGATGGCGGATGAGCGGACGGGGCTCGGGGCGGCGCTGCTCGCTGCCGTCTACGGCCCGTTCCTCTTTTACGACGCGCAGCTCCTCAAGGAGTCGCTGGCGGTGACGGCCACCAGCTTCCTGCTCTGGGTACTGGCGGCGGCGCGTTCGGGTCGGGACCTCAGGCGGTGGATCGGCGCCGGAGCTCTCCTCGGCGTCCTGGCGCTGCTGCGCGAGAACGCGCTCCTGCTCGTCCCCTTTCTCCTCCCGCTCGCCTGGAGACGGGAGGACCGCTGGCCGGGTCTCGCCCGCCGGGGGGGGGCGCTGGTGGCCGGGCTGGTTCTCGCGCTTCTGCCGGTGGCGCTCCGCAACGGGGTGGTGGGCGGGGACTTCCTGCCGACCACCTCCCAGGGCGGGGCCAACTTCTATATCGGCAACAACGCGCGGGCCGACGGCACCTACCAGCCGATCGTCCCCGGCAAGCAGATCCCGGAGCTGGAGCGCAGGGAGCCGGCGCGGCTCGCCGAGCAGGCGCTGGGCCGGCCGCTCTCCCCCGGCGAGGTCTCCCGCTACTGGCTGGATCAGGCGCTGGGCTGGGCACGGGAGCACCCGGACGATTTCCTGCGGCTGCAGCTCCGCAAGCTGGGCATGTTCTGGAGCTGGTACGAGTGGCCGGACGCGGTGGACTACTACTACGTGAAAACCCTCTCGCCGGCGCTCCGCCTGCCGCTGCTCGAATTCGGGGGCGCCGTGATCCTGGCGCTCGCCGGGCTTTTCCTGGCGCGCCGCCGCCTCGGCACCTTCGCGCCCGCCCTCCTCTTCGCGCTCGGCTGGATGGCCTCGACGGTGATCTTCTTCCTCTTCTCGCGCTATCGCCTGCCGGCCGTACCGGCGCTCCTGGTGCTCGGCGGCGCCGCGTTGGCGGAGATCCGGGGCAAGAAGGCGATCGGTCTGGCGGGGATCTGCCTGGCCGCCTTCCTGCTGCCGCGCGTGGCCGGCTTCGCGCCGCGGATGGACCTCGTGCACTACAACCTTGGCCGTCTCTACGAGGAGCAGGGGCGTCCCGACGAGGCCGGCGAACACTACCAGGCGGCCCTCGCGCTCAACCCACGGGATTTCCTCGCCTGCCTGAACCTGGGGAACCTCGCCGCCCGCCGGCGGGACTGGCCCGCGGCGCTACGTTTCTATCAGCAGGCGGTGGCCCTGGAGCCGCGTTCGGACGACGCCCAGAGCAACCTGGGGGGCGCCTGGCTCGCGAGCCGCGATTTCGCCCGGGCCGAGGAGCACCTCGACCGCGCCCTCGCCCTCAACTCCCGGAATCTGCCGGCGCTCCAGAACAAGACACTGCTCCTCGCCCGCCGCGGCGACTTCGCGGTGGCCCGGGAGCTCAACCGCCGCCTGCTGGAGCTCGATCCGGAGAACCCGGCGGGGCTGCGGCTGAAGGAGCGTCTGGAGAAGAGCCCGTAGGAGAGTTCGGCAGGAACTCGTAGACCCGGTTCGTCGGGTTCTCATAACGTAGCGTAAAGAGCCGCGGCGACGAGTCCGCCCATTGCCGCTCGATGGTGAAATCGAACTGCGGATAGCGGCTGAGGTGGACCCAGCGGATGCGGTGCTTCGCCAGGTTCGTCACCCAGGCCCGGGGGTCGGGATCGACCCGCGGCTGGCAGGCCGGGTACTCGACCGCGTTCTGGTGATCGGCCGCGTTGATGTTGATGTAGCGGGACTCGCGCTCCAGGCGCGGACCCATCGCCGGATACTGGAAGTAGTTGTTGGGCGAGTGAACCGAGGCCACGGCGCCGTCGCCGCCGTAGACGTCGAGCCAGGACCAGCCGCCGGCGAAGAAGCGGGTGGAGGTCATGTGGACCTGGAACTCCTCGGCCAGCGCGCGGTCGCGGTCCCAGACGCGGAACTGGGTCAGGAAGGGCGCGCCGAAGAGCGCGAGGAGCACGGCGGCGACCGCGGTCTCGCGCCAGCGGCGGCGCAGGAGCTCCCGCAGGAACGGCGAGAGGGCGAGCGTCACGGCGGCGAGGTCCGCGATCGCGATCGCGACCCGTACGCCATGCGGCATCTCGGCGTGGATCTGCAGCAGCCCCTGCAGCAGGAAGGCGAGGGTGATCCCCTCCATCCAGCGGTCGCTGGTCCGCCGCCTCTCGGCGAGGGCGATGCCGCCGGCGAACGCCAACCCCATCGCCGGGATCAGATAGCGGACGTTGGCGAACACGTGGTAGTTCTTGGCGAACGGCACCGCCAGCCAGAAGGCGAGTTGGGCCCAGATCTGCGCGCTCGCGATCAGCGACTCCCGCCAGCGCTCGCGGCCGAGGCCGAACGGCAGCAGGAGCGCCGCGAGGAGCATCACGAAGACCTGCGGCCCCACTCCCAGCTCGACCTCTGCCGGCCGCGTGATCCCGAGGAAGGCGTCGACCAGCCAGCCGTTGTGCATCATCGGCCGCCAGAGATCGATCACCGAATTCTGCCGCGGGATGGTCGGCGTATTGCCGTTCACCGGCCCGCTCGCCGTCTTCTCGCAGGTCAGGGCGAGCGGGTCCGCCCCCCAGGCAATGTTGCGGACGTAGAAGAAGCTCCCCAGCAGCGTCGCCAGGACGAGCGCCGCGATCACCTGCGGCACGCGGCGCCGCCACTGGCCGCGGGCGAGCGGCACGACGGCGCCGGCGAGGGCCACGGCATAGAAGACCCCCAGCACCTTGGTGCCCGCCGCGAGCCCCAGGCCCGCGCCGGCGAGGATCACCACCCCCCAGTCGGCGTCGCGGATCCAGCGCAGGGCGAAGAAGGCCGCCGATAGCAGGACCGCGCCGACGAAGATGTCGACGTACTGGGCGGCGGCGAACCGCACCACGGTCGGCGTCAGCAGGATCAGGAACGAGGCGAGCGGCCAGTGCCGGCCGGCGCCGAGCCGGCGGGCGATCCCGCCGGTGGCGAGCCCGAGCAGCACCCAGTGGGGGAGGGTCGCCAGGTTGATCCAGAATTCGCTGTGCGACGGCGCCATCCACCACCAGAACCAGACGGAGCCGTTGGCCGGCACGTAGCCGTAGTAGTTGTTCGGGATGTTGCCGAAGACGGGGTTGAGGTTCTGGTCGCGCAGCCAGGTCCCGGCGAGCAGCAGGTGGTACATCAGGCTGTCCCACGACAGCGGCGGGCGCAGCAGGCCGCGAAGCGCCTCGCTCCCCACCGCGTGCAGGGTGACCAGCGAAAGCGCGGGGTGCGCGCGCAGGATCGCCCACGAGCGCCGCAGGATCGCCCGCGCCGGGGCGCCGATCCCGCCCGGGGGCGGCGACCTGCGGAAGCCGACCAGCAGGAGCAGCGAGAGCAGCGCCTGGAGAGCCAGGGCAAGGTCGATACGCAGCAGTCCGGCCGCGCCCAGCAGCAGGCCGATCCCCACCGCCTCGGTGGTCGCCATCAGGAGGGAGGCGATGGCGACAGCCAGCGGATCGCGGACGGCCTCCTCGCCCAGCAGGCGCAAGGCCGCCAGGTACCCCCCGAGCAGGAGGAAGCCGATGGCGACGAGCGTCAGGCCCGCGCCCAGAAGATCGACCAGAAACATGGGCGGGATTGTTAGCACAGGCGGCGGGCCGGTGCTAGCATCCGCGCCGATGCATGACTCTTCCTATTTCGAGCGCGAGTACTTCCAGCTCCATCCGGGCAAGGTCAAGTACCTCGACTACCTGGTGGGACTCCTCCGCGCGCACGGCATCCCGGGCGGCCGCGTGCTCGACGTCGGCGCCGGCTACGGCTTCTTCCTGGAGGCGCTGGAGCGCGGGGGCTACGCGACGGACGGCCTGGAGATCTCCTCCCACGCGGTAGAGCAGGCGCGGCGGCGCTCCCGTGGGCAGGTGATCGAGCAGGGGGCCGAGGCGCCCTTCCCCTTCCCGGACGACCATTTCGACGCCATCACCCTGCTCGACGTCATCGAGCACCTCCAGGACTATGCCCAGACCCTCGCGAGTTGCCGGCGCTGTCTGAAACCGGGGGGGAAGCTGTTCGTCATCACCCTCAACGCCCACAGCCTCGCCCGCCCGCTCCTCGGCAAGCGCTGGGCCTGGTACCAGGATCCCACCCACATCCACATGTTCACCCCCCGCATGTTGCGCGAGGGGCTGGTCGGGGCCGGGCTGGAGGTGGAGACGCTGATCACCGAGTCGAATTTCTGCTCGGTCGGCGAGGGGACGAAGTTCCTGAAGCCGCTGCGGGTGATCGGCCGGGTAGTGCACACGCCCGCCTTCGGGGATTCGCTGCTGGCGGTGGCCCGGAAGGCTGGTTAGCGTTTCTTCGGCAGCTCGCCCGAGATCAACCCCAGAGTCGCCGCCACCACCGCCGCGAGCGGCCCCTCATCCGCCAGGCCGCGGCCGGCCAGGGCGAAGGCGGTGCCGTGGTCGACCGAGGTGCGCAGAAAGGGGAGCCCGAGGGTCCAGTTGGTGGCGGTGCCGAAGGAGGCGGTCTTGACGGCGATCAGCCCCTGGTCGTGGTAGAGGGCGAGCACCCAGTCGAACTCGTCGCGGCGGGCGCGGGCGAAGAGGGAGTCGGCGCTCTCGGGGCCGTGGACGTCGAGGCCGCGATCGCGGGCCGCCTTCACGGCGGGCGCGAGGATCTCCCCCTCCTCGCTGCCGAGAAGCCCATTCTCGCCGGCGTGGGGGTTGAGGCCGGCAAGGGCGATCCTGCCGCCGGCGTGGCGTCCCAGGCAGTCGAGCGCCTCGCCCACCGCCTCCGCCGTGATCCCGTCCAGGGCCTCGCGCAGCGGCAGGTGCACGTTGAGCAGGGCCACCTGCATCTCGGGGGCGAGAAAGGCCATCAGGTAGTCGCGGCCGTAGCGCTCGAGGCCGCAGACCTCGGCGAGGTAATCGGTGTGCCCCACGAAGCCGGGGAGATGCTGGCGGGCGATCGACTCCTTGCTGACCGGCGCCGTCACCAGGGCGTCGGCGGCGCCGGAGCGGACCAGGGCGATGCCGGCGTCGAGAGCCGCCATGGCGCCGGCGGCGTCGGCGGGGCCGGAGTGGCCGAGGGAGAGCGCGCGGCGGGAGCCGACCGGATCGAGCACGGGGATGCCGCCGGCCTCCAGCTCGCCCCGCTCAGGAGGCGTGGTGAGCCAGGTCAGGCGGTCCCAGGGGAAATCAGGGAGGGACGGCCGGAGGGCCTCCAGGGCGGCGCGCTCGGCGACCAGCAGCGGCTGCCAGGCGGCGGGCGCGGGGTCGGCGCCGATCAGCTTGAGGAGGATCTCGGGGCCGATGCCGGCGGGATCTCCCTGAGTGAGGGCGAGGATGGGACGCGGGGGTGCGCTCAACGGTCGGGGTCGCTCGCGTCGCGCTTGCCGGGGCCCCGCCGCTGCTTCAGCTCCTCCTCCTTGAACATGTAACGGATCACATGCTTCTGGATCAGGAGGTTGGGACCGCCGTTGCGGTTCAGCTTGATCGCGCCCTTGTCGTACCACTCGATCCACCCGCGCAGCTCCTCGCCGTCGGTGAGGATGACCACCATCGGAGTCTTCTGGGCCATCTGCTTGAGGAAGTAGAACTCCTCGGCATTGGTCTGCTCGGGTGGCGTCTGCTTGCGGCGTACGCTTCGCGCGGGGAGCTCCTTCTTGAGCTCGTTCATGTCCGGGCGTATCAGTTTGCGGGTCGCCATTTTGGGTTCCATGGATGCATGAGACTTTTAAACCGCCGCTGGTACCGCAGACCGATTGTCCGGGTTCCCCTTTTTATAACCCTCGTCCTCGTAGGCCAGGCAGCAGAGCAGGCGGCCGCACTGACCGGAGATCTTCGAGGGGTTGAGGCTGAGATTCTGCCGCTTCGCCATCTGGATGGAGATCGGCCGGAAGTCCTTGAGCCAGGTGGAGCAGCAGAGGGTCCGGCCGCAGATGCCGATACCGCCGACCAGGCCGGCCTCGTCGCGCGCCCCCACCTGGACCATCTTCACCCGCACCGAGAACCGGCTGGAGAGATCGCGCACCAATTGTCGGAAGTCCACCCTGCCTTCGGAGGTGAAGTAAAAAGTCGCTTTCTTGCCGCTCAGGGCGAAATCGACCAGGGAGATCTTCATTTCGAGCTTGAGCGCGCGCGCCCGCTCCTGGGCGAAGAGCTTGCCGCTCTGCTCGCTCTGGAGCTGCCGGTCGTAGGCGGCGAGATCCTCCGTGTCGGCCGGGCGCAGGATCGGCCGCGCGCTCGACTTCTGGCACGGCTTGAACACCGGCATCGGAGACTGCTCCACATGGCCGAACGCCGGCCCCGCCTCGAGATCCACCACCACCTTCTCCCCCCGGGCGTAGATCCGTCCGCCCGTTCCACACAGTGTCAGATTGGTCTCTTCACGAAAACGTACACCGACGAAGGTATCTTCGACGGCTGTTGACATGCCTTTGAAACTGCAACCGTTGCATCCCATTTGGGTTCCTACTCCATCTGCTACAGCGACCTGAAACGCTATGCACGAAAAATACCAGCCACTCCTAGAGCGCGGGTCAGGTCGACGAATTTGTTGTTTAGCTCAGGACCGCTGGGGCGATTGTTACAGCGGCGAACCTCTGCGTCAACGACCTTCAGGAAGGTATCACGGTCCCGCTGGTACGATCCCGTAACTAACTAGGGTCCCGTAATGCCGGCCCCGGCGGGGTCGAGCAGGCGCCGCCCGATATCGTGCCGGTAGACCTTGCCCGGCCAGTCGACCTCGCCGACGGCCGCGTAGGCGCGCTCGAGGGCTCCCCGGAGGTCGGGCGCCAGGGCGCAGACGGAGAGCACCCGCCCGCCCGCGCTCACCAGCTCGCCGTCCTGGAGCGTGGTGCCGGCGTGGAAGACCTCCACCCCCTCGACCGCCGCGGCGCGGTCGAGGCCGCGGATCGGCTCCCCCTGGAGCGGCCGGCCGGGATAGCCGGGGCTGGCCAGGACGACGCACGCCGCGGCCTCGCGGCGGAAGGAGAGGCGGCGGGCGTCGAAGTGGCCGGCGGCTCCGGCGGCGAGCAGCGGCAGGAGATCGTCCTCCATGCGGAGCAGGATCACCTGCGCCTCCGGGTCGCCGAAGCGGGCGTTGAACTCGAGCACCCGCGGCCCCTCGGGGGTCAGCATCAGCCCGGCGTAGAGCACGCCGACGAACGGGCGCCCCTCGGCGGCGAGGCCGGCGACCGCCGGCCGCATCACCGTCTCCACGACCTCGGCGGCGGTCTCGGCCGACAGTCCGCCGGAAGGGCTGTGGGCGCCCATGCCGCCGGTGTTCGGGCCGGTGTCGCCGTCGCCGATCCGCTTGTAGTCGCGGGCGGTGGCGAGCGGCAGCACCCGCTCGCCGTCCGAGAGGGCCATGAAGGAGACCTCGTCGCCCGGCAGGAAGGCCTCGACCACCACCCGGTCGCCGCTGGCGCCGAAGCGGCGCTCCTCGAAGAGGGTGCGCACGGCCTCGGCGAGCTCCCCCTCGTCGGCGGCGATCAGCACCCCCTTGCCGGCGGCGAGGCCGTCCGCCTTGAGCACCACGGGGAAGCCGAAGCGCCTGGCCTCGGCGAGCGCCGCCGCGGCGTCGTGGACGACCGCGAACGGCGCCGTCGGGATCTTGTGCCGGTCCATGAACAGCTTGGAGAAGACCTTGCTCCCCTCGATCTCGGCGGCGCGCTGGGTGGGGCCGAAGATGGCGAGGCCGCGGCTGATGAACTCGTCGGCGATGCCGAGGGTCAGCGGCAGCTCGGGGCCGACCACCGTCAGGTCGATCCGCATCTCGGTGGCGAAGTCGGCCAGCCGGTGCACCTCCTCCGGCGCCAGCGGCACCCGGTCGGCCAGCGCGGCGATCCCGGGATTGCCGGGGGCGCAGTAGAGATCGGTGAGCAGCGGGCTCTGCCGCAGCTTCCAGCACAGGGCGTGCTCGCGGGCACCGTTGCCGATAACCAGTACTTTCATGGTTGATCCCCTCTAGGGCCTCCGCCCGGCCGCATCCAGGGCCGTGACCGCGATCACGTCGACGATGTCCTCGGCGGAGCAGCCGCGCGAGAGGTCGTTGAGCGGCGCCGCGAGCCCCTGCAAGAGGGGACCGACCGCTCGCGCGCCGCCGAGCCGCTCCGTCAGCTTATAGGAGATGTTGCCGGCGTCGAGGTCGGGGAAGATCAGCACGTTCGCCCGGCCGGCCACCGCGCTCCCCGGCGCCTTGCGCCCCGCCACCTCAGGGATGAGGGCGGCGTCCGCCTGCAGCTCGCCGTCCACCGCGAAGCCGACCCCGCGGGCGAGCAGGATCTCGCGCGCCGCCCGCACCTTCTCCACCCGCGGATGGCGGGCGCTCCCCAGCGTCGAGAAGGAGAGCAGGGCGACCCGCGGCTCCTCCTCCAGCAGCACCCGGCAGCTCGCCGCCGCCGCCTCGGCGATGTCGGCGAGCTGCTCCGGATCGGGATCGGGGACCACGCCGCAGTCGCTGTAGATCAGACCGCGGCCGCCGCGATCCTCCGGCAGCACCATCAGAAAGCAGGAGGAGACCACCTTGAGCCCCGGCCGCGGACCGATCGCCCGCAGCGCCGCCCGCAGGGTGTCGGCGGTGGTGGCGAGGGCCCCCATCACCGCGCCGTCCGCTTGGCCGGTGGCGACCCGCAGGGCCGCGTAATGGAGGGGATCGAAGGCCAGGGTGACGGCGAGCGTGGGATCGAGCCCGCGCGCCGACAGGCGCTCGGCGAGAAAGGCGGCGAGCCGCGGCAGATCGGGATCGGCGGCCGGCTCGAAGGTCGGCACGGTCAGCGCCACCCCGGCCGCCGCCGCGGCGCTCTCGACCGCCGCGCGCGCCCCCACCAGCGAGGCCCGGCAAAGGCCGAGGGCGGTGGCGCGCTCGGCCGCGGCGACCACCCGGGGGTCCCCCCCTTCGGCCAGCACGATCGTGGCCGGGCTCGCCTGGCCTCGAGCCCGCGAGCGCAGGCGTTCCAGAGGGTTCCGCGTCTCAGGCAGGGGATCAGCCACGAGTGGGTCTACGCCCCTTTGAGGACCATCGCCCCGGTCGGCTGCGGCAGGCCGCCGCGGGGCTCGACCGTCACCGCCCAGGCCTGAATCCTGGCGACGTCGGCCACCTGCTGGACCCGCAGGGAGGCAGTGCCGCGCGGATCGACCGCGAAGACGCCGGCCGGGACCGGCTTGCCGTCTGCGATGAACCAGAGCTGGTACGTCTTGTCCGCCGGCAGGGCCGGGAGGTCGAAGGCGTAGAAGAGGGCGTCGTGAGTGCTCGGATTCACGTAGGTGCGCCCCTTGGCGCCGGGGGACGGTCCCAGGCCGGCCAGGGTCACCGCCTGGACTCCCGGCCCGGCGAGCACCTGGAGGTCCTGCTTCGCCTGCAACACCTCGGTGCGCATGCTGCCCACCTGCCGGCTCAGCACCTCCACCTGCCGCCGGAGGCGCTCGCGGTCGCTCTCCAGGCGCTGCACCTCGCGCTCCATCCGCACCTGGCCGAGGAGCCCCCAGAGGGCGAGGGCGAGCAGGGCGGACGCCGCGGCCACCATCCTCCAGGAGGAGGTCCGGCGCGGCGCCGCGGCCGGCGCCGGCGTGGCGGGTGTGGCCGCCCCGGCTCCCGCCAGGCGCAGCACCCGCGCCCGGGTGATCTCCGACGGCTCGACCGGCGGCACCGCGGCGGCGAGCTCCTCCAGATCCCCCTGCCAGAGGGCGAGCTGGCGGTCGCACTCCTCGCAGCCGCCGGCCAGATGCGCCTCCAGCTCGCGCAGCTCCTCGCCTTCCAGCGCGTCCAGCGCGTAGGCGGGGAGGAGCTCCTCGATGCGGGGTGTGTGGATGTCGCTCATGATTGCGCGCTCAGTGCCTGCCGTAGCTTGTTCATCCCCAGCAGGATTCGGGACTTGACCGTGCCCAGCGGCGCCTCCAGCCGCTCGGCGATCTGCGTATGGGTGAGCCCCTCATAGAAGGCGAGCTCGATGCAGCGCCGCTGTTCCGGCGACAAAATCCCGAGAGCGGAAGTGACCTGGCGTTTCCGCTCGAGCGTCTCCAGACGCTCCGTGCCCACCGGCGGGATCGCCTCTCCCGCCTCCTCGCCCACCGCCTCTTCCCGGCGCCGCGTCGAGTCCCGCCGCCGCAGGCGGTCGAGGGCGCGGGAGCGGGCCAGCATCAGGATCCAGCCACGCGGTGTGGAGCGGACCCCGTCGTATCGATCGGCCTGCATCCAGACCTGGAGGAAGACCTCCTGCAGCACCTCCTCGGCCTCGCTCCGCCGGCCGAGGATGCGGAGGAGCAGTCCCAGGGCTATCGAGCCATGGATCTCGAAGAGGCGGGCGAACGCCGTCCCATCCCGGGCGGCCACCCGGCTGATGAGATCGCGATCCTCGGTCTCCCTCTCTTCCATCGCTTGGGGAAAGCTGCCTCCGTTCTCGAAGAAAGCTATCGCGACGGCAGGGCAAAGGTCAAAGAGGCCCAAAGGCTCTCCCAGTCCGCTCCGGCGTCCGCGGGGGCCGGAATCATGTGCACCGCTTTGATCAGCCAGAAGCCCGGGCGATCGAGCTTCAGGATGACGCGCCCCTTCGAATCCGAGCGGGCCGTAACCTTGTCTGAGCGGCCACGCTGGAGCGCCATCACCAGGGCGCCGGCGAGCGGCTTTCCCTCGTAGAGCAGCCGCACGGGCAGCTCCCCTCCCCCGGCGAGCGTATAGGGGTTCTTCTCCGCCACCAGCTCGAGCCGCTGGCCGAGAACGCGGTCGAACCCGGGTCCGGCGCCACCGCCTCCCACCGCGACCAGCGCCTTGGCGCAACGCGAGAAAACCTCCTTCACCCCGGCGGCGCTCTTGCCGCGGCGGGCGCGCGCGGCGCTGACCGCCTCCAGCCCCTCCTCTTTCAGATAGGTTTCGAATTTCTCGGCGTCGAGCTCGACGGGCGACCGGCCGCTGTCGTAGACGATCGTGTACAACCCCGGAGCGGCGAACGCCTCGAAGCCGGCCGGCTCGGTGTTCGGCACGCCCGGGACCGGCGCCTCGCCGGACGGGCCCACCGCCACGAACCGCTTGATCAGGTTCGGATCGCGGGGGACGGGATCGCCCTGGAGCTCAGCCCCCACCCGCAGCCGCACGGCCACGCGCTGGCCCGGGGCCGGTGTGAACGTCGTGGGCTCGATCCAGAAATTGTGCGCCAGCAGCGCCGGAGCCCAGAGGGCGCAGAAGGCCCAGAGGATCAACCCGCGGCCGAACGACTCGCGATACCATCGCATTCATTTCTCCTGAGAATAAAACCGGCGAGCGGCGGAACACCACTCGCCGGCAGGCAAAACCCAGGTGAACCGAGCTGCTACGGCAGCGCGGTCACCCCGTTGGCACCGTTCGGCGAACCCGGAAGCGGCGCCCGCAGATAGGGGAAGATGCTGTCGAACTGGCTGGCGTCCTGGAGCACCTGGTCGGTGTAGGGGAGCGTGCCCGAGGGAGCGTCCGCGGGGTTGCAGTAGACACCCGGGAAGGCATGGCAGAGCACGCCCATCGCCACCCGCAGCTCGATATCCGTGACGTCGTCCCCGGGGCGGCGACCGTTGGGGAAGCCGGCGGTGTCGCCGGCGAGCACGCCGAGGTTGTTCTGCTGCGCGGCGGGCTTGGCCGCGATCGAGGTATTGAGGCGCATCATCTCGTGCGGCTGGCCGTCCGAGAGGAGGTTCAGCCCCTGGATGCCGGTGGCGAACGCGGCCACCAGGTCGCGGCGCGGGAAGTTGGTCGGCGCCAGGACGCCGGCCGAGCCGAACAGGACCTGGATGATCGCCGGCAGGGTCGGGTTGGTGATGTAGGTGGCGAGCGCCGCGTCACCCTTGGGGGAGGCGGCGTTGAACAGGTCCTTGTCCTTGAGGCCGATCACCACCTCGTTGACGAGGGGCATGCCGAGCCGGGAGACCTGGACGAAGTCGCCGTTGCTGTTGGTCGGATTGTTGAAGGTGGGGGTCTGCGTCAGCGAGCGGTTGCGCGGCAGCGAAGCTGTCTGCCAGCCGCCGATGACCGGGTTGCTGGCGTTCTGCGTCAGGCAGCTCGTGGGAACCTCGACCGCGATCGTGGTGACGTTGTAGCGGTCGAGCGGGTTGGGCTCGCCGTTGCGGGAACCGATCGGATTGAGATTGATCAGGTCGAAGATCTCGCCGACGTTGACCGCGAAGGGCTCCTTGCGCTGGCCGAGGAAGACCCGGCCGATGGCGTTGCCGTTCTGGCAGCCGGGGAACCTGAACTCCTGGATGAAGTTGGCGGCGTAATCCTCATAGTCGGCGACCGACTTCTGACCCACGTTGTCCGCCGGCTTGCCGAAGCGGCTACTGCCGGTGGTGGGGTTGGTGGTGAACGAGCTGTTGCTGCCGCCGGCGTTGACGGCACCCCGAATCACCCACATGGTGAAGCTCTCGACGATGTTCAGGTTCGGCGACCGGGCGCCCGGCGCGTCGTTCTGGAACGGACCGACGTTGTAGAGCGGCACCGAGACGTTCTGGCCGCCTACCGGCAGCTTGATGTCCACCAGCCGCGGCGCCACGCGGAACTGGAAGGTGATGTCCTCGACGCCGTCGCCGGTGTTGTCGATGTGGATTCGGTAGAGCGCGTCCGGATCCAGGAAGAAGTAGTTGGGGCCGCCCCAGGGGGGCTGGAAGGGCTGGTAGTCGGCGATCAGGGTGGTATAGCCTGAACGCCCCGGCTCATAGCTGTTGAACATGTAGAGATCGGTGCTGTCGACCTTGGGGCTTTTGGTGATCCCTGGCGCCTCGCGATGGCTGGACGCCTGGGCCGGGACCATGCTCACGGCCGCCGACAGGATCAAAAGGGCAAAAACAAGACGAATCCTCACATCCTCCTCCTCTCAATAAAGGAGCTTTGTTGATAATCCGCCCGGCGGCGGCGATCTCTCAGCGGGGAATCCGACGACCTCGCGCCGCACTCGACCGGGCCTTCTGTCAGTGGTTACGCAATGGGGTCACTGGACGGATGACCGCGCCGCCAGAATTCCCAAGCCGGATACAATGCGCGCCATGAGCTCCATAGCCCCTTCTCCCCGTCCCGACGGCCGCCCCCTCGATTCCCTCCGCCCGGTCCGCATCGAGACCGGCGTCCTCAAATTCGCCGAAGGCTCGGCGCTGATCTCGGTCGGCGACACCCGCGTGCTGGTCGCGGCGAGCGTCGAGAACCGGGTCCCCCCCTTCAAGAAGGAGAGCGGCGAGGGGTGGCTCACCGCCGAGTACTCGATGCTGCCGCGCTCCACCCACACCCGCAACCAGCGCGAGGCCGCGCAGGGGAAAGTCTCCGGCCGCACCGCCGAGATCCAGCGCCTGATCGGCCGCAGCCTGCGCGCCGCCATCGACCTGACGGCGCTCCCCGACCGCACCCTCACCCTCGACTGCGACGTGCTGCAGGCCGACGGCGGCACCCGCACCGCGGCGGTCACCGGCGCCTACGTGGCCGCCGTCCTCGCCCTCGGCAAGCTGGCGCTGCAGCGCGATCTGGTGTCCTGGCCGATCCGCGACCAGATCGCCGCCGTCTCGGTCGGCATCGTCGGCGGCATCCCCCGGCTCGACCTCGAGTACGTCGAGGACCAGGTGGCGGAGGTCGACATGAACGTCGTCGCCACCGCCGGCGGCGCGATCGTCGAGATTCAGGGGACGGGGGAAAAGCGGAGCTTCCGCCGCGAGGAGATGGACGCCCTGGTGGACCTCGCCCTGAAGGGGATCGGCGAGCTCGCCGCGGCGCAGAACGCCGTCCTCGCCACGACGCTGGAAGAGGTCACCCAGGCCCTCTCCCGGGACCGCCGCAAGCCGGCGGCGCCGAAATCGGAGAGGAACCTTTACGGGCGGCCCTAAGGGAGCCCCTACGAATCCCGCCGCACGAACTCGTACCGGTCGCGCACCCGCCGGGAGACGAAGCTCCCTTTCGAGGGGGATTTCAGGAGAGCGCGGTAGACCTTCTTGGGTACCTGGAGGTAGTCGTAGACGGCGCCGCTGCTGAACTCCACTTCGAGGACCGCGGAGCGCTCGTCATATCCGATCGAGGAGATCGCTGAAGAGGAGACGGTCTGTCTGTGCATCGCAGGTTCCTTCCAGAAGGAACCCCGGACCTGCCGGAGTTCTCTCCTGAAGGAACCTGTTGCAAGGAAGATACCGTCGAAAGACGACTAGCCGACGATCCCCTTGACCTCGACTTCGAGAACCGGAACCTTCGGGCTGTCGGTGTGGATGACCAGCTTGCCGAGAAACGGTCCCTTGGCGAGCTCGGGGTTGAGGATGATCCGCACCTGGTACTCGCGCCCCTCTTCCAGCGTCTCGAGCTTGGTCTCGATCCCCTTCGGCAGGGTGGGGTCGACGCTCGTCACCTTGATCGGCTCGGTCGCGAAGTTGCGGATGTTGAGCGCCTTCTTCAGGGGCTCCTTGAGCTCGATCTTGCCGAAGTCGGCGTTCGGCGGCGTGGCGGCGACCACCGGCCGCACGAAACCGGAGACCGGGATCTGCACGATCTTCTGCTTCGGGTGATTGGTGTGGACGGTCACGTAGTCCGACAGCGGTCCCACCTTGGCCTGGTTCGAGAGCTTCATCTCGACCTTCCACTGCTTCCCCTTGGCGTCGGGGAGCCGCTCCTCGGGCTTGGCCTCGTGAAAGGTGACCGCCAGGAAGGGAAACGGCGAGTCGACCCCGGTGATGTCCCAGGAGGTCCCGTCCGGCGCCCACAGCGTCTGGGCGATGTTCCCCTCCAGCGGCTCGCCCTGCACCGTGATGTAGCGCGCATAGCCGGGCTTGATCGAGATATAGGGCTCGACCTTGGCGTGGATCGTCAGCTCGATCTGCGGATGCTCGGGATCGTTGGTGAAGACGCTGACCCCCTTGGAGATCGGGCCGCTGAAGGTCGACGAGTCGACCACCGCGTGCACCTTGCCGGTCTGCCCCGGCTTGATCACCTTGTCGAAATCCGCCACCGTGCAGCCGCAGGCCGGCTGGACGTTGGTGATCTGGAGGTCGGCATCCCCTTCGTTCTTGATCACGAAGTCGTGGACGATCTTGTCCCCCTTCGACACGGTGCCGACATCCTTGAGCGGCTCGGCGATCGTGGCCTTCGGTTTGCCCGCGGCCAAAGCGGTTGCCGCAACCAAAAGGGCGGCGCAAAGTGCCAAAATGACGGTCTTCGTGTGACGTTGCATACGTCCTGCTCCTTCTTCGAGATGGATGAAAGCTCCGGGAATGCTACACTCCCGACCCCTGAAACGAGAATACCTACGAGAAACCGCGCCTGTGAATTCTTCCAAGCTAGACATCTACTGCATGGCGATCGGTGGTACGGGAATGGCGCCTCTTGCCTGTCTGCTGCAAGAGCAGGGCCATAGCGTCCGTGGCACCGACGGCCCCCTCTATCCCCCGATGAGCACACTGCTCGAGCGGGCCGGAATCCAGCCCTCCACAGGCTACGACCCCGTCCACCTGGAGCCACGCCCGGACCTTGTAATCATCGGCAACGCCATCCACCGCGACAACCCCGAGGCGGTCGCGGCCGAGCGGCTGGGCCTGCCCATCGTCTCGATGCCGCAGGCGCTCGCCCGCTTCTTCCTCGATCATCACCGCTCGCTGGTGGTCTCCGGCACCCACGGCAAGACGACGACGACCGCGATGGCCGCCTGGGTCTACACCGCCTGCGGCCGCGATCCCGGCTATCTGATCGGCGGCGCCCCCAAGGACCTGCCGGCGAGCTTCCACGACGGCGACGGCGACCGCTTCATCATCGAGGGGGACGAGTACAACGCCGCCTACTTCGACCGCGGCCCGAAGTTCCTCCACTATCAGCCCGAGACGCTGCTGCTGACCAGCGCCGAGTACGACCACGCCGACCTCTACCCGACTCCGGAGTCGCTCTGGGACGCCTACGCGCGGCTGCTCGCGCTGCTCCCCGCGGACGGCTTCCTGGTCGCCTGCGGCGACACCCCCAAGGTGCGCGAGCTCGCCGCCGGCGCCCGCTGCCGCACTCTGTTCTACGGCCTGGATCCCGGCAACGACCTGCATCCGCTCGGCGAGATCGAGGCGCTGCCCGAGGCGAGCCGGTTCCGCGTCCACGACGAGGAGGCCGGCGAGGTCGAGATCACCCTGCCGCTCGCCGGCGGCCACAACGTGTCGAACGCGCTGGCGGTCTGGGCCGCGGCCCGCCGCGACGGCATCCCCGCCGCGGAGCTCGCCGCCGCCTTCGCCCGCTTCAGCGGCGTCAAGCGGCGCCTGGACGAGCTCGGCACCGCGCGCGGCGTCACCGTGGTCGACGATTTCGCCCATCATCCGACGGCGGTCGAGAAGACTCTGATCGCCCTGCGCCAGCGCTACCCCGGCCAGCGCCTGGTGGCGCTGTTCGAGCCGCGCAGCCTGACCGCCGGCCGCGGCTTCTTCTTCGAGCCCTACCGCCAGGCGTTCGCCGGCGCCGACCGCGTGCTCTTCGCCCCCACTTTCCACAACGGCCGCCTCGCCGCCGAGGAGCGCCTGGACTTCGGCGTCCTGGCGGACGAGCTCACCAAGGGGGGCGTGCCCGCCGACCTCTACCCCGACAACGCCGGGCTGATGCGGCAGGCCCTGGACGAGGCCCGCGACGGCAGCGTCCTGGTGACGATGTCCTCCGGTTCGTTCGAGGGGATGCCCTATAAGTTGATGGCGGCGCTCAAGGGGTGAGACGTTCTTCCAGGATCGCCGCCGGCCCCGGCAGCTTCAGCGCCTCCCAGGCCACGCCGCGGACCGCCTCCGCCGGCACCAGGCCGACGATCTCGGTCTCCACGATCCGGGTGCCCAGCGCGGCCGCCTCCTCCTCCACCCGCTCCAGCGCTCTCGCCACCGGTGTCCGCCGGTAGTCCACCAGGTTCATGCTCACCTGGGCGAGCCCGCGGCTGGCGAGGTGGACTCCCATCGCCCGCACCGCCGGCAGCCCGCCCCCCGACTCCCGCACCCGGCGGGCGATGGCGCGAGCGGCCGCCACGTCGGCGATGGCGAGCACGGCGTTGAAGGCGATCAGGAAGAAGCGCGCCCCGATCACCGTCGCGCCCGCCGTGGGGTGGACCCGCGAGGGACCGAAGTCCGGCGCCCAGGCGGGATCGCTCAGCCTCTCAGCCAGTCCCTCGAAGCCGCCGCGGCGATTATTTCCCCGAATATTTGCCAATGCGGTCCGCTCCGGCCGCCGCGCCGCCCGCTCGTAGAGGTAGACCGGGAGCCCGAAGCGCCACGCCACCTCCGGCGCGAGCCGCCCGGCCGCCGCCACCGCCGCCGCCATCGGCGTCTCCCCCAGGGGGACGAACGGCACCACGTCCACCGCGCCCACCCGCGGGTGAACCCCCTGATGCCGGGTAAGGTCGATCTCGGCGAGCGCGGCCTCGTAGAGCGCCAGGAGCCCCCGGTGGAGCCCTTCCGGCTCGCCGGCCAGGGTCAGCACGGAGCGGTTGTGGTCGGGATCGGACGAGACGTCGAGCAGCCGCACCCCCGGCGGCGAGGACGCCGCGGCGGCCAGCCGCGCCACCACCTCCGGGCGCCGGCCCTCGCTGACATTGGGGACGCATTCGAGGGGGAGCACGGTTGGGAGTGTAACGTTGGACGCCGGAAACATCCTCTGCTACGATACGTCTCGATTTTTCAGAATCATCACAACGAACGCCAGAGATGAGCTACTCCGGTAATCCTGCTCTTTCGTCCGACGTCAAGCAGCGGATCCTCAGCACCTTCGACCAGACGCTGGATCTGGCCCGCGAAGGGAATCGCCAAGAGGCTCTCCTCGGCTGTGACTTCGTGTTGCGGATGGACCCACAGTTCCAGCCCGCTCACCTGCTTCAGGAGCGACTCCGCGCCACCACCGGTCCGGTCAGCGTGGACGACCTCGACGGCACGCCGGCCATGCCGGTCCTCGACCCGTTCGCGGACCTCGCGGGCTTGAGCCTCGATCTCCCCGACGCGCTGCCCGACCAGGGCGGCGGCGGTTCCGTCTCCCTGCGCGCCGAGTTGCAGGCGCTGTCCGATCAGCGCCGGTTCCCGGAGCTGATGGCCGCCGTGCAGCGCAATCAGGCGGCGGTGACGGGCGACCCGGAGCTCCAGCGCGTCCTCGGCGTCGCGCAGGAGCGGATGGAGGCCGAGCCCTTCGTCCTCAAGTTCCTGGCCTCGGCGCGGCAGATGCTGCAGTCGGGCGACGCCGCCGAGACCGCCCGGCTGCTCGACAAGGCCCGCGCCCTCGATCCCGGCCACCCTGGGATCGTCGAGCTCGACCGCCTCCGGGCCTCCGGCGCCGGCTCATCCGCGGCGGCTCCCGCCGCGCTGAAGATCCCCAAACCGATCAAGACGGGGGCGATGCCGGTGAGCCTCGCCTTCGGCGGCGGCGATTCCGAGAGCGACCGCCGCATCCGCGAGCTGCTCGACGAGGGGCAGACCGCCCTCGACGCCGGCGATCCACAGGGAGCGATCGACTCCTGGTCGCGCATCTTCCTGATCGACATCGACCACCAGGAGGCTTCGCGGCGGATCGAGTCGGCGCGCAAGCTCAAGGCCGAGAGCGAGCGGCAGGCCGAGGAGATCTTCCACGACGGCCTGGCCCAGCTCGAGGCCGGCGATGCCGCCGGTGCCCGGCGGGCGTTCCAGCGCGTGCTCGAGATCCAGCCCGGCTACTTTGCCGCCCGCGAGTACCTGCAGCAGCTCGACGCCGGCACCGTGCCGCCCTCACGGAGCATGGCGCCGGCGATCGCCGAGCCGGTCATCCCCCTCCCCTCCAGCCGCGAGGTGGCGGGGCACGACTTGCAGCAAGAGATCCTGGTGCCGCCCGAGCCCTTCGAGTCACCGGCACCTTCCGAACAGCGGCCGGTCAAGAAGAGGGGGGGCGCATCGCGCGACAGCGGACGCGCCCGCCGGCTCTTCCTCCTGGTGGGGGGAGCCGTGCTGCTGCTCGCCTTGGCGGGAGCCTGGTTCTTCCTCCAGAACCGCGAGCGGCTCTTCCCCAACTCGCAGGAGGCGGAAGCCACGCCCCCGGCGGCGGCCGCGAAGTCGGGAGCCGCGGACCCCATCGTCCGCGCCGAGCGGCTGCACAAGGCGGGCCGCACCACCACCGCGGTGAGCCAGCTCAAGCGCATCCCGCCGAACGATCCGCACTACGCGAAGGCCCAGACGCTGATCGCCCAGTGGACCGGCGGCACGGCGCCGGGAGATCCCGCGGCCGTGGGCGCCGCCAGCCCGGGGACCGCTCCGGGGGGGGTAGTGCCGGCGGCCCTGACCCCGGAGACTACCGCCCGCCGCGCAGCCCTCCTCGCCGCGGCCCATCAGGCTTCCGCGCAGAGCAACTACATCCGGGCCCTCGGCCGGCTGGAGCAGGCCGACGCGCTCGCCAAGCTCGACGGCGCCGAAGCCCAGCTCCTCGCCGACACCCGCAACCGGCTGGCGCCGCTCGCCAACCAGATCGACCTGTTCCGCCAGCACGAATGGGAGCACGCCCTCCCCGATCTCTGGCGCATGCACGATTCCGATCCGGCCAACCGCGACGTCACCCAACTGATCGTTGATTCCTACTACAATCTCGCCGTGCGCGACCTGCAGCGGGCCGATGCCAAGAAGGCCACCGAGAACCTCAAGGAAGCGATCAACCTGCAGAAGGACGACGAGTTGTTGACGCGCCACTACCTGTTCGCCCAGACCTATCAGGAGCGGCCGAAGGACTTGCTCTACCGGATCTACGTCAAGTACCTGCCGTACCGCTGATGCGACGCCCGGGGAAGCCGAACGATCCCGAGGAAGAGCCGCTGCTCTTCGATCTCCCGCTGTCCGCTCCCGGCTCCAGGGAGGAGCCGGACGAGCTCCCGGTGACGCCGAAGCGGTCGCTGCCGGAAGCCCGGCGTCCCGCCCCGGCCCCTGCCGCGACACCCATCGCACCGGCGCGCGCCGGGCGCTCGGGGCCGGTTCCCGTGCCGGCGACCGAGGTGGAGGAAGACGCCGAGCCGGCCAGGGCCGCCAGCGAATTCGCCGGCAGCGGCAAACGGCTCGCCGCCGGCCTCGCCGATCTGGTGGTGCATGCCGCCATCGCCGTGCTGGCGCTTCTCGGCTGCCGCGGCTTGGGAGTGCGCCCCGACCTCCGCGAGGTCCCGGCCTTCGCCGCCTTTCTGCTGTCGTTTTCGTTCCTCTACACCGTGCTCCCCCTCGCCTTCTGGGGGCACACGCCGGGCATGGCTTGGGCGGGCATCACTTCCCACAAACCCCCCCAGAACGGCGAGCCGCTGACCTTCGACCAGACGGTCCGCCGCTGGCTGGGAGCGATCCTGACCTCCGCCCTGGCCGGCCTGCCCCTCCTCCTCGCCTTCGGCGGGCGGACGCTCACCGACTGGGTCAGTGGCTCGGCGACCTACCCCCTGGACGACGAGGACGGCGAGTAGCCGCCCTTCCGCGCCTCTTTCAGAATCCCGATCCCCATCCAGAGGTTCCCCACCGCCGTCGCCACGGCGAAGGCGAGGAGGGGATTGCCGCCCGGCCAGAGGGCGACGAGGCCGCCCAACTGGTAGAGCAGGCCGCAGGTGCGGAACGGTGGGAAGGCGAGGCCGCCCAGCATGTAGAAGGAGTGGCCGAGCAGCAGCAGCCAGAGCCCGGGAAGGACCCAGGCGAGATCCTGCCAGACGAGCAGCGCCGACAGCGCGATGGCGACGAAGGAGAGGTTCCCCTGCAGCCGCAGCACCCAGGCAGCCAGCGTGCTCCCGGTCTGCTCCCTGGCATTGCGCCGGATCCCCACGATCTCGACCATGCCGCCGAGCAGGATCACCGCTGACCAGGTGAAGAGGACGCCGGCGGGCCCGAAACGCGCGAAGACCAGAGGCGTGGCGAGCGCCGCCCCGGGCAGCAGGATGGCCCAGGTCAGCCAGGAGATGGGGGACTGCAGGAAGGGGCGGCTCGCCGCCTGGAAGAGATCCCGGACCGGCTCGAGATCGTCGGCGCCGGTCCGGGCGGTAGGTGAGAACAGCGGATCGTATTCGGTCAGGCGGCCCGTCCCGCCCCGTGGCGGGCGAGGATCTCGCGCTGCGCCTGGGCGGAGCGGAGCACCCGCTGGCGGGCCTTGAACTCGGCTTCGGTCTTCGTAGGCATCTCATGCCCCTCGGCGAGCTGCCGCTCGACGTCGGCCGGCTTGATCTCCTCGATCCGCTTGGCCACCTCGGTCAGCAGGGTCAGCCGGTTCTCCACCATCTGGGCGAAGCCGCCGTCGACGAACAGGATCTGGTTGCCCTGCGGGCTCTCGACCCGCAGCTCGCCGGCCCCCATCTTGAACAGCAGGGGGGCACGGTGAGGGAGGATGCCGACCTCGCCGTCGTGCGCCGGGAAGGCGACGAAGGTGGCCTCGGCCTCCAGCATCGCCCGCTCCGGAGTGATGATGCTGCAGTGGAAGGTGTCGGTCCGCGCCATGATGTCGATCCCGGGCTAGGTGCCCTGGGCGGCCAGCTTCTCCGCCTGCGCCGCCGCCTCCTCGATGGTGCCGACATACATGAATGCCTGGTCCGGCAGGTGATCCCACTTGCCGTCGCAGAGCTCGTCGAAAGAGCGGATGGTGTCGGCCCGCGAGACGTAGACGCCCGGGAAGCCGGTGAACTGCTCGGCGACGTAGAACGGCTGCGAGAGGAAGCGCTCGATCTTGCGGGCGCGGCGGACGATGACCTTGTCCTCCTCCGACAGCTCATCCACTCCGAGAATGGCGATGATGTCCTGGAGGTCGCGGTAGCGCTGCAGGATCTGCTGGACGCGCCGGGCCACCCGGTAATGCTCCTCGCCGATGTACTCGGGAGCGATGATGCGGCTGCTGGAGGCGAGCGGATCGACGGCGGGGTAGATCCCCTTCTCCGAGATGCTGCGCTCCAGGTTCACCGTGCTGTCGAGGTGGGTGAAGGCGGTCGCCGGCGCCGGGTCGGTGTAGTCGTCGGCCGGCACGTAGATCGCCTGGATCGAGGTCACGGCGCCGCGGCTGGTCGAGGTGATGCGCTCCTGAAGCTCGCCCATCTCGGTGCCCAGCGTCGGCTGGTAGCCCACAGCGGACGGCATACGGCCGAGCAGCGCCGACACCTCGGAGCCCGCCTGTGAGAAGCGGAAGATGTTGTCGATGAACAGCAGCGTGTCGACGCCGGTCTGGTCGCGGAAGTACTCGGCCATGGTGAGCGCCGAGAGGGCGACGCGCAGGCGGGCGCCCGGCGGCTCGTTCATCTGGCCGAACACCATCACGGTCTGGTCGAGCACGCGCTTGCCGGTGTCGCCGATCTTCGCCTCCTGCATCTCCAGCCAGAGGTCGTTCCCCTCGCGGGTGCGCTCGCCGACGCCGGCGAAGCAGGAGTAGCCGCTGTGGAAGCGGGCGAGGCGGGCGATCAGCTCCTGGATGATGACGGTCTTGCCGACGCCGGCGCCGCCGAACAGGCCGGCCTTGCCGCCGCGGACCAGCGGGCAGAGCAGGTCGATGACCTTGATGCCGGTCTCGAACAGCTCGGTCTTCGAGGAGAGCTCGTCGAGCTGCGGCGGCTCGTGGTGGATCGGCCGCCGCTCCTTGGCGGTGACCGGCCCGAGGCCGTCAATCGTCTCGCCGACCAGGTTGAACACCCGGCCGAGGGTCTCGGTGCCGACCGGCACCGAGATCGGTGCGCCGGTGTCGAGGATCTGCACGCCGCGCTGCAGGCCGTCGGTCGAGCCGAGGGCGATGGCGCGGATGCGGCCGCCGCCCAGGTGCTGGGCGACCTCGCACCAGAGGGTGTCGGTGCTCGTCTCGCCGAGCACGGTGCGCGGCACCTCGACGCGAAGGGCGTTATAGATCAAAGGCAGGTACTCCTCCGCGAACTGGGCGTCCAGCGTGGAGCCGATGACCTGCGTCACTTTGCCGTAGTTGTTGCCGTTGGCGGTTTGGACGTTTTCCATGATGCTTTCCAATTCTCTTGAAGGGCTCTCCGGGGTCTCAGGACAGCGCGTTGGCGCCGCCCACGATGTCCAGGAGCTCCATGGTGATCTGCGTCTGCCGGGCGCGGTTGTACTCGCGCGTCAGCGCCTTGATCATGTCCTGCGCGGCGTCGGTCGCCGCCTTCATCGCCACCATCCGGGCGACCTGCTCGGAGACCGCTGCGTCGTTGAAGGCCTGAAAGAGCCGCACCCGCACGGTGGCCGGCAGCAGCTCGTCGAGAAGCTGCTGGGGGTCGGGCGAGAACTCGTACTCGACCGGCTTCTTCTTCTCCTCGCCCGCCTTCACCTCGGGCTGGAGCGGCAGGAGCTGCACCACCACCGGCCGCTGCTGGCCGGCGGAGAGGAACTTCATGTAGGCCACGTGGGCCGAGGCGATCTCGCCGCGCACGAAGCGGCCGATCAGCGCGTTGGCGATCGGCTCCACCTGCTCGAAACGCGGGCGGTCGCCGATGCCGAAGGTCTGCTCGGCGACCGGGCGGCGCAGGAAGCGGAAGTAGGAGATCCCCTTCTTGCCGACCATGTGGACGTCGGCCGTCACCCCCGCGGGCTGCTGGTCGAGGTGGCCGGTCGCCGTGCGCAGGATGTTGGCGTTGTAGCCGCCGGCGAGGCCGCGGTCGCTGGTCAACACGACCAGCGCCGAGCGGTTGACCCCCTCGTTCGTCCTCAGCAGGGGGTGGTCGATCTCGCCGGCCGCGCGCGAGAGGTCGGCCACCAGCTCGGCCAGCTTCTCGGTGTACGGCCGGCTGGCCACGGCCCGGTTGAACGCCGCCTGGAAGCGGGCGGTCGCAATGAGCTGCATCGTGCGCGTGATCTTGCGGATGTTGCGCACCGCCTTGCGGCGCTTGACGAGGACTCGCCGGTTCGCCATCTCGGTTTCCGCCTCAGGCGGCGACCTCGCGGGCCGCCGGGGTGGCCACCTTGTTGTGCTGCGACTTGAAGTCGCGGATGGCCTTACCGATCTTCTCGGCCAGGTCGTTCGACAGATCCTTGGTGCGGTCGAGCTCGTCGACGATCTCCGGGTGCTGATCGCGGAAGTACTTCAGCATCGCCGCCTCGAACCGGGACACCTCGCGCACCGGCACGTCGTCCAGGAAGCCGCGGGTGCCGGCGAAGATCGACAGCACCTCCTCGTTGACGTTGAACGGCTGGTACTGCGGCTGCTTGAGCAGCTCCACCATCCGCTGGCCGCGGTCGAGCTGGCGCTGCGAGGAGGCGTCGAGCTCGGTGCCGAGCTGGGCGAACGCCTCCAGCTCGCGGTACGCCGCGAGGTCGAGACGCAGCGAGCCGGAGACCTTCTTCATCGCCTTCCGCTGCGCGTTGCCGCCGACGCGGGAGACGCTGATGCCGACGTTGATCGCGGGGCGCACGCCGGCGAAGAAGAGGTCGGGCTCGAGGTAGATCTGGCCGTCGGTGATCGAGATCACGTTGGTCGGGATGTAGGCCGACACCTCGCCTTCGAGGGTCTCGATGATCGGCAGCGCCGTCATCGAGCCGCCGCTGTCGGGGAAGCGGTGGACCCGGTACTTGTCGGCGTCCCGCAGCGTCGCCAGGAACGCCTCGGCCTTGCTCCGGCCGTGCGGCCGGTGGAAGACGCCGTCGACGTCGTCCGGGCGCTGGTCCTCGGGCGCCTCGAGCCCCTGCGGGTGCTTGACCACGAGGGACCGGTCGCGGCTGTCCGCGGAGGTGTTCTTCGGCACCACCGCGTACTCCTCGCGCAGCTTGACGCTGCGCTCCAACAGACGCGAGTGGAGGTAGAACACGTCGCCCGGGTAGGCCTCGCGGCCCGGCGGCCGGCGCAGCAGCAGCGAGAGCTGGCGGTAGGCCTGCGCCTGCTTCGACAGGTCGTCGTAGACGCAGAGGGTGGCCTTGCCCTCCTGATACATGAAGTACTCGGCCATCGCCGCGCCGGCGTAGGGGGCGATGTACTGCAGCGGCGCCGGATCGGCCGCCGAGGCCGAGATGACGATCGTGTAGTCCATCGCGCCGACCTCGCGCAGCCGGTCGATCAGGCCGACCACGGTCGACTCCTTGAGGCCGATGGCGACGTAGACGCAGATCACGTCGCCGCCGCGCTGATTGACGATGGTATCGATCGCCACCGCGGTCTTGCCGGTCTTGCGGTCGCCGATGATCAGCTCGCGCTGGCCGCGGCCGATCGGGATCATGGCGTCGATCGCCTTGATGCCGGTCTGCAGCGGCTCGGTGACCGGCTGGCGCTCGACGATGCCGGGGGCCTTGAACTCGAGCGGCCGGCGGTGGGGAGTGTTGATGTCCCCGCGGCCGTCGAGCGGCCGGCCGAGCGGATCGACGACGCGGCCGATCAGCTCCGGGCCGACCGGGACCGAGAGCAGCTCGCCCGTGCGGCGCACCTCGTCCCCCTCCTTGATCCCCAGGTAGTCGCCGAGGACGACGGCGCCCACCGAGCTCTCCTCCAGATTGAACACCTGCCCTTGGGCGCCGTTGGCGAACTCCAGGCGCTCGCCGGCCATGGCGCCGGTGAGCCCGTAGATGCGGGCGATGCCGTCGCCCACCTCGAGCACCTGGCCGACCTCCGAGAGGTCGACGTCGGTGCGGTATTTGCGGATCTCTTCCTCGATGACCGAGGCGATCTCGTCGACTCTGAATCTCATGGCAGCTCCTTGGCTTCAGCCTACGAGACGTAGGCCTTGCCGCTATGGATCTCACGCGAGGCGCGCGCGAGCAGCGCCTCGCTCAAATCGTTCAGCCGGGACGCCACGCTGGCGTCGATCTTCCGACCCTCGACCTCGATCACCAGACCGCCGATCACCGCCGGATCGATCTTCTCGATCAGCGTCGGCTTGCGGCTGGTGGAGGCGGCGAGGACCTGATTGAGCCGCTCGCGGAGGGCGGCGGTGAGCGGCACGGCGGTACGGACGACGACGTCCATCCAGCCGCGCAGATTCCGCAATTCCTTCCGGTAGGCCACGGCGACGGCGCGGAGCGCGGAGAGCCGCCCCTTGCGGTTGATCACCAGCAGCGAGTCGACCAGCAGGTCGCTCGCACGCCCCCGGAAAGCGCGCTCGATCGCTTGGGCGCGGGGCCCTTCCTCGATCAGCGGGCTGGCCAGGAACTGTTCGAGCTCCGGGTTGCCGTCGAGGTACGCGATGAGCCCGTTCAGCTCCTCCAGCAACTCTTCGGCCTGCCCGCCCTCCTCGGCGACGTGAAGGATCGCCCCGGCGTACAGGCGGCCGATCTCCCTGTCCTGTTCGTCGACGTTGGCCATGACTAGTGGGGCCCCACTCCCGAACCGCCGCTCTCGATGCCGTCGATGGCCTCGGAGATCAGCCGTTCATGGTCCTTGGCCGTGATCTCGCGGCCGAGGACGCGCGCCGCGAGGTCGGTCGCCAGCTTGGCGGAGAGGTCGTAGAGCTCGCGGGTGGCGGTGACGGTGGCGAGATGAATCTCGCGCCGGGCGCGATCGATCATCTTGTCGGCCTCCACCTTGGCGGACTCCTCGATCCGGCGCTTCACCACCTCGGCGTCGCGCCGCCCCTCGTCGACGATCGCCGTCGCCTCCGCCCGCGCCGAGGCCAGCCGCTCCTCGTACTCGCGCAGCCGGGCCTCGGCCTCGTCACGGTCCCGCTTCGCCCGGGCGAGCGCGTCGTGAATGAAGCTCTCGCGCGCCTGCAGGTTCTTGAGGATCGGCCCCCAGGCGAACTTGCCGAGGATCACCAGCACGAGGACGAAGATCAGGATCGTCCAGACGGAATTGCCGAGGTCGCCCGCGAACAGGCTGGGCTCTCCGGCCGGCTCCGCCTCGGCGGCCAGCGCGGGGAGCGCCGTCATCAGCAGCACGGCGGTTCCAAACAATGCTCTTTCGATCATGCGGATCATCATGCAAACACTCGCGTTCAAAGCCCCTCCCCTCGATCGGGAAGGGGCAGATTCCTGGGACGCGCGCCGGGCCCTCAACCGATGGAGGCCAGCAGGCCGACGACGACCGCGAACAGCATGGCGCCTTCGATCAGAGCGGCGGTGATGATCATCGCCGTGCTGATCTGGCCGGCCGCCTCGGGCTGGCGGGCGATCGCCTCGACCGCGCTGCCGCCGATGCGGCCGATGCCGAGGCCGCCGCCGAGGATGGCGAGGCCGGCGCCGAGCGCGCCGCCCAGCTTGCGGGCGCCGTTCGTGGTCAGCAGCCCGCCGTCGTGGTTGCCGTCCGCCACCGTCGTTGCGGCGGCGTTCTCCTGCGCTTGGACCGGCGCCACCCCGGCGAACATCAACACGAAACCGAACGCAATCATCATCAACGCGATTTTGGCCGTTCTCTTGCTCATCGAAAAGATCCTTTCCTAAGGTCAGTCCGCCCCTGTCCTTGCGGGCAGGGCGAGTAGGTGTCGGTGTCTATCAACTCAATCAGTGCGCCTGCGCCCCCGCGGCGTGCTCGCCGTGCCCGTCGTGATGATGGAACACGATCGACTGGCCGATGAACAGGGTCGTCAGGAACGTAAAAATGAAAGCCTGCAGAAACGCCACGAAGATCTCCAGCATCATAATCGCGATGCTGCCCAGCACCACCGGGACGGCCACGCCGAGCCCGCTCGCGATGCTGTTCGCCGCGGCCGAGAAGATGAAGCTCAGCAGGACCGCCAGCAGCACGTGCCCGGCGACCATGTTGGCGCACAACCGGACGATCAGCGCGAAGATCCGGGCGACCAGTCCGATCACCTCGATCGGCACCAGCAGCCACGCCAGCCACCAGGGACCGGGGTTGAAATGGCCGAAGAAGTGCCGGCCGCCCAGCCGCACGCCGTTGAAGATCATCAGCACCAGCGTCATCAGGGCCAGCGAGCCGGTGATCCAGGGGTTCGCCGTCGCCGTCCCGCCGATGTGCGCGCCGAGGATCCGGATGCTGCCGAGCGGCAGCAGGCCGAGCAGGTTGACCGTCGCAACGAAGAAGAAGACGGTCCAGACGAACTTGATGAACCGGTCGGTATACTGCTGCAAAGCGGGCTGCGCGACCTCCTTGCGCAGGTATTCGCAGATCGCCTCGACGGCGTTGCCGGAGCCGGTCGGCACCAGCGAGTCGACCTCGCCCGTCCCCCGCCGCCGGCGCACCGACAGCGGCACCAGCAGGATCAGCAGCAACGCCGCGAGCATCATCATCACGATATGGCTGTCCAGCAGGGTGATCTTGTCACCCTGGGTCAGCCAGCCCAGGTGGGCCGGCCGCTGGATCATCGGATGCCGCACGATGTGCTCGAGCGGATTTTCAGCCAGGAATGCGATGAGCATCCAAACGTCTCCAATCCCTATCAGAAGCCGCGGACCGCGTACCAGACGTCGAGCGCGAGCTGCGCCCCGTACCCCAGCGCGATCCAGATCAACAGAGGGTGGATCTCGAACCACCCGGACAGCCCGACCGACAGCCCGAGGACCACCAGCGCTCCGGTGCGCGCCGCCATCGACATCAACCCCTGGAGCGGCGAGCCCGAAGCCCCCCGCCGCCGGGAGAGCGCGACCGGCAGTGCCCCCACTGCCGAGGCGATCACCGCGATGGCGCACCCCGCCATCATGGCCGGCAGCGCGCCCTCGCCTCCCAGCCGCCGGGTCGGCGCGTATCCCAACAGGACGGACAGGATACCGACCGCGACCGCCCAAGCCAGGAACCGCAGGTATCCCGCAGTGGGGGACCGGCCCGCGGCGGGCGACTGGGAGCCGGTCATCGCTCTCCGTCGCCGTGCGTTTTCTTGATCCCGCCTGCCGGGCCCCGGGTGGCGAGCATCGTCTGACGGATCAGGTTGTACATCCCGCCGACCAAGCCCAGAATGGCGCCGATCAGAGCTCCCCAGGGGCCGGTCCCGAAGTAGCGATCCCAGAGGTAACCGACGAAGATGAACCCGCCGACCGCCGCCGCGAACTCGAACCCGATGCCGGACAGCCTGGACAAATCGCTCGCGGACTTCGGTTCCTCGGGCATTCAGGCAACCTCCTTGGAACCCACACCTCCCCCAAGCGCAGGCGGAGTGTAGCAGGTTGAATCGAGCTTGTGAAGACCTTCACAAGCGGCATCGCCACCAGCAGGCCGGGATTCCTCAGTGCGTCTGGGCGCTCGCCCCGTCGCGCACCCGGTAGAGGATCACCTGCACCGGCTCCAGCGTCACCAGCCCCTCGGCGACCATCTCGTCGAGGTCCGGCAGGAAGGCCTCGACCCGCTCCCGCTGATCGACGATCTCGATGACGATCGGCAGGTCCTCGGCGAGGCGCTGGATGCGCGCCGTGTGGATGAAGTTGTGGGCCCCGAACCCCTCGATGCCGCGGATCACCGTGGCCCCGGCGAGCCCCTTCTCGCGCGCCCGCTGCACGATCGCCTCGTAGAGCGGCGCCCCCTCCCAGCGGTCCGACTCGCCGACGAAGATGCGCACCAGCAGTCCTTCTCCCTGGAGCTTCATGACGCCCTCACCTCAGGTCGGATCGAAGAGAGTGGAAATTCAGTCCCGGATCACGGGCAGCAGGGGCGCGATCCGGGGCGCGAGGTCGAGCGGAATGGAGATCCGGTGGGTCAGGATCTCGCGCTGGCGGTTGACCAGCTCCTCGAGCGTGGTCTTGTCGAGAATGCGCTCGACCGCCGTCTTGACCTCCAGGAAGACCTCGCGGATGGCGCAGAACTCGGACCCCACGTCGATCGTGCAGGGGAGGGCGAGGATCTGGTCGATCGCGGTGGTCTGCCCCTCGAGCGTCACCATGATGTCGCGCAGGCTGATCTCGGCCGCCGGCCGGGCGAGGACGTGTCCGCCCTGCGGACCGCGGTTGGACTGGATCAACCGGTCTTTGGAGAGCTGGGCCAGGATCTGGCGCAGGTAGGGCTCGGGGATCCCCTGATGCCGGGCGATCTCGTGACTGGTGACCGGGCCCTGCTCGATCTTCATGGCGATATAGAGCATCGCCCGGATGCCGTACTCGCCCTTGGTGGAGATTTTCATGATGCTGGTTCCCGAATTGTTCCTGCAAGAAGCGTCAAAATTCTACCACACCCCCGGCCCACTGCCGGCCCGCCCGGCCGGCCCGCTCGGCCTCGACGAGCCCCGGCAGGGCGGCGAGATCGCGCAGGTCGCCGCCCCCCGTGTTGCGGGTGAGATGGAGAGCCTTCATGCCCACCGCGACCGCCCCCTCGACATCCTCGAGGCGCCCGTCCCCCACATGGAGGGCCGCCTTGGGCTCGACGCCGAGCTCCTCCAGCGCCTGCAGGAAGATCCGCCGGTCGGGCTTCTCGGCCCCGGCCTTGGCCGAGTAGGCGATCGCGCCGAAGAAACGGCCGATCCCGAGCTCCGCGAGCAGATCGGGGAGCCGGTGGTCCCAGTTGCTCACCACCCCCAGCCGCAGACCCTGGCGCGCCAGCGCGGCGAGCGCCGCCGGCACCTCCGGATAGACCTCCCAGGCCTCCGCCGTGCCGAAGCGGTGGAAGAGCTCCGCGGCGGCGAACCGCGACGGCGGAGGCGCCCCGCGAAGCTCGCACATCCGCTCCAGGAACCGGAGCCACCATCCTCGCTCCCCCTCCGGATGGGAGGCGAAGCGGTCGCGCCCGGGGTCGGCGGCGCACGAGAGCTCCTGCCAGACCACCGAGATCAACCGCCGCGCCTCCTCGCCGTCGATCTCGACGCCATGCCGGCCGAGGATCTCGGCATAGATCTCGCCCAGCCGGGGGCTGTGGATCAGGGTGTGGGTGACGTCGAAGGTCACGGCCTGGATCATGGTGGGAGGATAGCTTGTTGCCCGGGCGAGGGGGGTGATAGCTTGCCGCCGATGCGATCCTCGACCGCTCGCGCCGCGCTCGCCCTGACCCTCTTCTCGGGATGGATGGCGCTGCTGTTCTGGGGGTTCGCCTTCAGCGGCGGGGTGCACCTGTTGCTGGCGGCGGCGCTGGCGCTGTTCCCGTGGCGGGTGGCGAGGGCCTGAGGCCTACCCCCGCCAAGCCTCCACCGGGTTCGCCAGCACCCCCACCCCCGAGACCTCCACCTCCACCCGGTCGCCGTCCGCCAGCGGCCCGACGCCCTCCGGAGTGCCGGTGAGCATCACGTCCCCCGGCTCCAGGGTCATCATCCGCGAGACGTAGGCCAGCAGGTCCGCGATCGGGAAGGCCATCATCCGCGTATGGCCGCGCTGGCGCTCGGCGCCGTTGACACGGAGGACGACCTCCAGATCCTCCAGGTCCGCGCCGACCCGGATCGCCGGCCCGATGGGGCAGAAGGTGTCGAACCCCTTGGCGCGGGCGAAGCGGCCGTCCTTCTTCTGGAGATCGCGGGCGGTGACGTCGTTGGCGCAGGTGACGCCGAGGACGGCGTCGCGCGCCTCCGCCGCCGAGGCCCGGGTCAGGCGGTGGCGCAGCACCACCGCGATCTCCCCCTCGTGCTCCACCCGCTGGCTCTCCGGCGGTAGCACGATCGGCGCGCCGGGGCCGATCAGCGCCGAGGGGGCCTTGAGGAAGAACAGCGGCTCCTCCGGCACGGCGTTGCCGAGCTCTTTGGCGTGCTCGGCGTAGTTGCGGCCGATCGCCACGATCTTGCTCGGACGCACCGGGTTCAGGAACGCCGCGGTCGCGCGGTCGACGTTACGGCCGAATTCCCAGCCGCCCGGGAGGGTCTCGAACGGGTCGGAGTAGAGGATGCGGAGCCGGTCCGGAGATTCCGGATCGGCGGCGGCCCAGAAGCCTTCGGGAGCGATGCGATAGAGGAGCATGGCGGGATTCTACCCATACCCTCTTCGTTTTCGTCGAGGTGGCGTACGATTCGCGTCCGGAAGGGGAGAACGATGGCGAGACGGCTTCTGCTGATCAGCAACTCGACAAATCACGGCCAGGGATACCTGGATCACATCCTCCAGGAGATCGACGGCTTCCTGGGACCGGTCCGCCGGCTCGTCTTCGTCCCTTTCGCCCTGCAAGACCGGGAGGGGTACGGCGCCAAGGTGCGGGAGCGGCTGGCGGCGATCGGCGTCGAGGTGGCGACCCTGACCGCCGACGAGGCGGGGCGCCGGGCGGCCGCCGGGGCGGAGGCGGTGTTCACCGGCGGCGGCAACACCTTCCGGCTGCTGAAGACGCTCCAGGATGCCGGCCTCCTCGCCATCCTGCGCGAGCGGGCGCTCGCCGGCATGCCCTACATGGGGAGCAGCGCCGGCACCAACATCGCGGCGCCGACGATCCGGACGACCAACGACATGCCGATCGTCGAGCCCGCCTCCTTCGCCGCCCTGGGGCTCGTCCCCTTCCAGATCAACCCTCACTATCTGGATCCCGACCCCGGCTCGACCCACATGGGGGAGACCCGCGAGCAGCGCCTCAAGGAGTTCCACGAGGAGAACGAGACCCCTGTGGTCGGCCTGCGCGAGGGGGCCTGGCTGCGGATCGAAGAGGATCGCGCCATCCTCGGCGGGGCCCGGGGGGCGCGGATCTTCCGGCGCGGCGAGGCGCCGGAGGAGCGGGGGACGAGGGAGTCGTTGGACGACCTGCTGCAAGCCGGGCCTACGGCCGCCGCGCCTTGAACAGCCGGCCGACCAGGTCCCCGCTATCCGCCCAGACCCCTACGAACCGGCCCTGGCCGTTGATCGCCACCCAGGGATACCGCTGGATTCCGGAGACCTTCTGTGAGGCGAGAAAGGCCGGCCGGCGCGGCACGCCGCTGGCCGGGAACACCTGAGCGAAAACGTTCTGATCAAAACCGTCCCGGCCTGGAGCGTCCCAGGCGATCACGAAGCTCCCGTCCGGGGCCATGGCGAGGGCCCTGTAGCCCGTGGTAAAGGAGGGAACGAGCGGCAGCACCGCGCCCAGGGGCGCTCCGGCGGCCGAGAACCTCCGGCCGTAGATCCCACGCGGGCCGCCGCTCCCCGCGTCCGGCACCTCGCTCCAGATCACCAGGAAGTTGCCGGCGCCGTCCTTGGCGACGTGGATGCCGGCGACATAGTGATCGCTCACCAGGACCTTCTCTCCCCGGGGGTGGCTTCCCGGACCGTACCTCTGCGCCTGGAGGGTCCCCAGCAGGCGGCCCGAGGACGGATCGCCCCCGAGGAACGTCCGCCAGACGACGACGAACTCTCCCCGGGGCCCCATGGCGACCCAGGGGCCGAGCTTCGGCTGGCTGGTGGTGTCGGCCGTGATCACCGGTCCCAGGGGAGCACCCTCCGGGCTGAACACCCGGGCGGAAACCTCTCCGCTGAACAGGCTCCAGGCGACCACGAACCGGCCGTCACTCCGGGCGGAGATCGATGCCTGTGGAACAAACGGGGCGTCGAGAACCACCTGCTCGTCCAGCAGGAGGGTGCCGTCGGGTGCGAAGCGCCGGACCTTCAGGGCGCCGGAGACGGAGAAGACCGTCAGGAACGAGCCGTCGTCTTGGATCGCCAACCCCAGGTTCTCGTTCGTGCTCACGATCTGATCGGCGACCCGGATGTCATCCGTCGCGGGACTGCCATCGGGCCTGAACCGGCGCGCGTGGAGGATGCCCCCTCTGGAGTCACCAAAGCCGTACCAGAGGACGACGAAATCGCCGCTGGCATTGATTACCACCCGAGGGCTCATCAGATCGGACGTCGGATTGTGGTTGACCCGGAATTGCGGCCCCAGGGGGAGTTGGGCGCGCAGAGGAGCGACAACAGCGAGCAGCAGCAACAGCGCGATCCACGGACGACGAGCGACCTTCATGGCAGGTAATCCTCCTATCGCTTCCCGCTTTACCGCTTCCGATACCGCTGGGCCAGGATCTCCCTGCCGACCCCCGACCAGACCACGACGAAGTTGCCCTTGGCATCGCCGGCCACCAGCGGCCCGGCGCTCCCCAAGGTATCCACTTGCAGGGCCGGCCGGAACGGCGTCCCGTCCGCTGTGAAGCGCCGCGCGAAGACGCCCGGGCTCGCACCGGTCGCCGACGCCCAGGCGACAACGAAGTTGCCGGCCCGGTCCATGGCGAGGCCCGACCCCGGCGCTCCAAGCCCCGCCACCTCCAGCACCCCGGTCAGCGGGGTGCCGTCCGCGTCGATGCGCCGGCCGTAGATCCCCTGCTCGGTCCGCGGCCGGGCTCCCGCCAGCCGGAGCTCACCCTCCGCCCGCCAGAGGGCGAAGAAGTTGCCCGCGTCATCCCGCGCGACGGAAAGACCGCCGATGACGCCGTGGAACCGCCCCTGGACGGCGATCCACCCTCCCAGCGGCTTGCCGCCGGCGTCGAACCGCTGCGCGAGGACATAGAGATCGAAGAAATGGGGGTCCCCAGTGGCCTGCTCGCCCACCCAGGCCGCCACGAAGTCCCCGTCCGGCCCCGCCGCGACCGCCGGATGCTCCCCCTGGCCGAGGCGGCGCTCCGGCCCGACCCTCTCGCCGCTGGCGCCGACGACCTGGACGACCAGCCCGCGCGGCTCGCGCGTCCAGACCAGGACGAACCCGCCGTCCGGGCGGGCGCCGACGGCGTAGCTCCTGCGCAGGAGACCGCGCGCCACCACGCTCTCCCCCACGAAGGCGCCGTCCGGCCCATAGCGGCGGGCCACGAGGTCCGGATAGACGGGGAGGACGACGAAGAACGAGCCGTCCTCCCTGATCACGACCTCGGCCGGGTGGACGTCCGCGGAAAACTCGGCAACCTGGATCTCATCCGTCGCGGGCATGCCGTCGGCCGCGAACTTCCGCGCGACGATCGTGCGCGGCTCGACGCCGTCCACCGGCACGTTCACCCAGGCCACCACGAACTCGCCGCGCGCGTTCATCGCGAGAGACGCTGGAAACTGGAGGCCCGCCGCCTCGATGTTGACCTGGAACCGCGGCCCCAGCGGCCGCTGGGCTCCGCAGAGAACGGGAACGGCGAGGCCCAGAACGACGGCGATCAGGAGATGGAACCCGCGCAGCTTTAGCATCCTTATTTCCTCACGATCTACTTCCGAAGATAGCGGCGATCGAAAACGTTGCTGAAGCTCCGGTCCGGCGCGGAGCTATCCCAGACCACTATAAAGCCGCCGTCGGCGCCGATCCCGACCTGCGGATGCTCCTGGGAGCCCAGCTTGCGCACGTTAACCCGCAGTTGGGGGCCGAGGGGGGAGCCGCTCGACTTGAAGCGGCGCGCGAAGACGTTGGTGCCGTCCTGGGGACCGGTGCCCGGAGCCTCCCAGACCAGCACGAAGTTGCCCTGCCCGCCCATCGCCATATCGTAGTCGCCCCCGGCCTGCAGCCGCAGCAGGCCCCCGATCCTGGTGGTGTCCGCCTCGTACCGCTGGCCGAAGACGGTTGGGCCGGTGCCCCAGACGATCAGGAAGTTGCCGCTCTCATCCTTGGCGATGTGCAGGGGCTGGGGCGCCGTCACGTTGGCCACCACGAAGCGATCAGTGGCGGCGCCACCCTGCGGCGTGAACCGCCGGGCCACGATGTTGCCGTTCCTCCAGGCCACCACGAACGCGCCCTGCGGACCCACGGCGACGACCGGATCGGTGCCCGCCGGATCGATCACGATTTCAGAGCCCCCCGCGTGGCTCGGCGCGAAAACGCGGGCGCGGACCGACGGCGTGCTCCCTTCCCAGGCCACCACGAACCCGCCGTCCCCCTGCGTGGAGATCGAGAAGTCCGGAGACCAGTTGCGCGTCACCAGGGCGTCCTCGCCATCCGGATGTCCATCAGGGCCGTACCAGCGGGCCACCAGGGCCGGAGTGGCGAGGTCCAGATCCGGAAAGACCACCACGAACGAGCCGTCGTCCATCATCGCGACCGCCGAGTTCGCGGCGAGGTCGAGGGCCTGATCGGCGATCAGGAGCTCGCCGGTCGCGGGCGTACCGTTGGCCTTGAATCTCACCGCGCGCAGGGAGGTCTCGTCATTGTTCGGATGGGTGACCGCCCAAGTGACCACGAACTCGCCCGTGCGGTTCGTCGCCACGTGGGGAAACCGCTGAAGCTCGCGGGAATCGGTGCTCACCCGCACCTCGCCGCTCAAAGGCCGTTGAGCGAACAGCAGAGAGGGAACGATGAGAAACAGCAACATCAGGCTCAGGACACGAAAACTTTTCATAATGCCTCCTTTGGCGCGGCTCCCGGAAACGGGAGCCCCACGTTGGTACTGCATCCCAATTAGAGGAGGCGCGTTTGGGGCAAAAAAGACGTCACGCGAACGGGGGAAAGGTCCGCGTCGGGAACAGGCTGGGATCAATCGGTTGGCGGAGCCTGATGCCACGAGTTCGCCCAGACGATCTCTCGGACGTCGCCATCCAGGCGTTCAAAGGCACTCAAATGTAAGAGTGTTGAGAAATCGTCGATAAACTCAGGGATCCGGAAGGCGCTCGTTTGCGGGTAAAATTTCCTGCGAGGAGGGAGTCCGCTGGCTTCGCGAAGAAGTCCATGGAGGACCTCTTTCGGATTCGAAAGACTCTCTAACTCGTCGAGCCTGGGAATCTCCAAACGCCCCCGGCCATTCGGGTTGCCCGCTGCTTTGCGGATTGCCGGCTCGTCGATCAACGACCAGGCCTCTTGCATTCGAACCGGTACGACGCAGATCGTCGGCAGGTTCACATCCGACAGTTCTGAGAGAGTGTTCAGGATCTCCGACCGCCTAGTTGTAAAGGGCATCCCCTCGGCGTCTCGGTGGATAAAAAGAAGATCACAAGGATACATTTCGAGAGCCACTGAGATTCTGGCAGCCAAGCGCTTGGGCGGATGGCGGAGACTGCGCAGATCCGCCCAGCGGCCCCGAAAGGCAGCCACGCCATGACGGATCAGAAGCCAATTCAGGACGGACATCAAGGCCTGGTCGGAGCTGCCGTCCGCCAGCAGCGTATAACCGAGCATCTCTTGGCTCATAAAGAGAGGAGACGTTGGAAGTCTTCGCGGTCGACGACCCGTCGAGATTCTCCGCCGGGCTCGTCGAGAGTGAACGGATTCAGATAGGACATGAGATCGCCGCGTGCCGCTGAGGGTGACCCCACTTTTTCTCTCCAAGTCCCCGGCAAAGCGCTGAACGACACTCCTTGAAACCGTTTTCCATCACGGACTCTCTCGCCCGACTCGGCAACGAGAAGACTTTCGTCCGGTACCTGAGCCACGACAGCGGGGGAGTGGGTATTAATGATCACTTGGCGAAGTGGGTTTTCAAAATCTACGGGTTCGTTCACGTCAATAGCAATGTCTTGAAGAAGCCGCAGCATGGCGAGAAGCCGCTCAGGATGAATTCCATTCTCAGGCTCTTCAAAGCACAAAAGGCCCTGGGCTCGGGGGTCGAGTTCGAGAACGGCCAGCGCAAGAAACCTCAATGTCCCATCTGACAGTGCTCTCGCAGGAAGAGGCGTCCGGTCCCGCCCCTCGGCCATGAGCGTCAACAATTTTCGGTTCTCGTCTTTATCTACCCAGATACGGCGGACTTCATGGATCAGTTCTGATAAGCGATTCGCCACTTGGCCATACACCTGATCCGCGTCCATGGTCGGCTTCCCGTCTGCACCGACCCTGCCAGAGGAAGCAACCTGGAACAGATTGGCTGCCAAGTGCGCTCCACTGGCCGATAGAACCGTTGGCGAACTAGACTTATCCGGCTCGCGAAGGAATGCCGGGTCCAAATGAAGCACACCCCAAGATTGCATCTCTCTTTTCACCAGCGCGATCGTCGGGCTCTCTTCTCCTGTAACGGAGCTAAGGACAGTTCTCGGCAGAGAACTACCAGATAAAAACAGTGGATGGCCTGATACGGACTCTCGCCGAAGCCTTATCGTTCGATCTTCACCCTTCACTAAGGTTGAAATGAGCGGAAGTGATTTAGTCTTGCCAATTACCGCAGAGCGTTCCCATTTGCGGGACCGCGGGAAAGCCAAACACTTACTGGCATTGGCAGCTCCAAGAGGAATTAGCTCCTCGCGCCTTATCTCGAGGGGACCAAGAGCAAGAGAGTTGATCCGCTTTGCTATAGACAAGCTATAACTCAGGAACGTGTGCCGGGCTTTTATGCTCTGCCCTAAGTCGCTCATGCCCGCGGCAGAAATGACCATCTCCACGTAAAAGGAAATCTCGCTGCCCGATTCTTTCCCAAAGCGGTGAAAAATAGTATCGATATCTCCCGATCGACCTTCGCCAGCCCGCACGGATTGAGCCGCCTCGACGATCGGCAGATCTGCTAACGAGCTCAAGAATTGGATGGCGTCGAAGAGGTTTGACTTTCCCACCCCATTCGCCCCCGCAATGCAGGTAAACGGGCCGAAATGGATATCGACATCCACCAGGTTCTTGAAGCCGGAGACCCTGAGACGCGTCAGCATAAGGGCTCCTTGGGTTGGAATAGGCTAGAAAACCTCTCGCGAGCGCCTTGCCGAATCGCATCCGCCATCTCTTCGAGAGTACGCATGGGGCCCCTGTAGGAACTGCGCCCCACCAGATCCCGCAATATAACCTCAGCCCGATCCGGGAACGGGGAGGGTGGATCGTTGGACAGTTGAGGAGCCATAGTCGTTCCTTGCCTTCAGCATCAAGAGGTTAGGCTTCGAAAGCCATCCGGTCAACCTCATTCTTTACTTACACGAGCAGCCGGTCCACCGGCACCGCCCAGGTCTGGCGGTCCAGACGCTGCAAGGAACTGCCCGAATAGACCACAAGACCCCCACGCCATGCCGGTCCCAGGGCCTCGCCGACCTCCCGGAGACCACGCCAGTCCGAGGACCCGAGCCGGGAGGCGGCCTTGGCTTCGATCCCCCAGACACCCTGAGGAGTGGTGATCAGGAGATCCACCTCCAGTCCTGACCGCGTACGGTAGAAGGCCAGGTCGATGGCCAACTCGGCGGTCTTCACCCACTTGTAGATCTCCGTGACCACCAGGGTCTCGAACATTTGCCCGGTGACCTCCCCCTGGTAACGGGTCAACTGCCGCCAGAGGCCGAGGTCGATCCAATACACCTTGGGGCTCTTCACGACCGCGCTCGTCAGGTTCGTGGCATAGGGTGGCATCAGGAACGCCTGATAGGAGATCCGGAGGTACTCGATGTAGCGGCGGCTGGTGTTGACGGCAAGGCCGCCGTCCCGAGCGAGCTCGGAGTAGGAGAGGAGTTGGGCCGAACGCAGGGCGCACAGCCGCTGGAACCGGTGGAAGGGAAGGAGGTCGTCCAGCCGCGCGAGATCTCCCAGGTCTCTTTCCAGGTAGGTGGCATCGTAGGACTGCAGCCACTTGAACCGCTCCGCGTCCGGCAGGGGCAGGAGCCCTGGCATGCCGCCCCAGGTTTGGAGATGACCGATGGCCGCCGCCGCCGCCGCGGCCGGCTCGCCAAACCGGACGGAGGGCAAGGCTCCGAGCAACTCGTCCGCACTCCCGGGCTCACGCAGGAGGCGATCCAGGAGGGGAGCCGGAGGGTCCTCTCCTACCGCGTGGACGATCTCGCTCGCCATCAGTGGCCAGAGCTCGTAGACGAACGCGCGCCCGGCAAGCGTCTCGCGCACCCGCTGGAGCATGAGAATCTGCGAGGAGCCGAGCAGGACTGACCGCTCGATCTGCCCGGCATCGAAGGCGAACTTCACCTTGTCGAAGAGGCTGGGCTCCTTCTGCGCCTCATCCAGGATCGCCGTTCCAATGGTGGCGGCCCAGGCGTCCGCTCTCACCGCCCGGATCGCCTCCCGCTGCTCTGGAGCGTCGAGATTGAAGTAGGCAAGATCCGGGTAGACCTTGCGGGCCAGAGTCGTCTTCCCCGTCTGCCGGGCTCCCGTCAACAGGACGATGCGGGGGCTCGACAAAGGCCCGAGGTGACCGCGCAAGAGGCGGAATCGCTGTAAATCTGTCCTCATGGTGGACGATTTTACAGGTAATTTGGCCGCCACGTCGAAAGAACGGCTGTGAGCCGGCCAAAATGCGGTCTCCCTGCCCTCGTGTCGCGAGGTATAGAATTCACTACCGTCCAGGGAGCCGCGCCCAACCGACCCGGAGGAAGCCGCCCATGATCCCCGTCAAGCCCCAGATCGCCGAGCGTGCCCACGTCAAGAGCCTCGCGGAGTATCAGGAGATCTACCGGCGCTCGATCGAGGAGCCGGAGGAGTTCTGGCGCCAGGCGGCCGGGATCCTCGACTGGTATCACCCGCCGCGCAACATCATGGACGTGGACCCGAAAGAGGTCGACTTCTCCTGGTACTCGGGCGGCCGGCTCAACGCCTGCTACAACTGCGTCGACCGCCACCTGCCGGAGCGCGGCGAGCAGACCGCCATCATCTGGGCCGGCGACGAGCCCGGCGACTACCGCCATATCTCCTTCCGCGAGATCAAGCACAACGTCGCCCGCATCGCCAACGTGATGCTCGCCCACGGCGTGAAGCGGGGGGACCGGGTCTGCGTCTACCTGCCGATGACCCCCGAGCTCGCCTACACCATGCTCGCCTGCGCCCGAATCGGCGCCGTCCACTCGGTCGTCTTCGCCGGCTTCTCGGCCGAGTCGCTGCGCGACCGCATCCTGGACGCCGGCTGCAAGGTGGTGTTCACCGCCAACGAAGGGATGCGCGGCGGCCGGCGCATCCCGCTCAAGGCGACCGTGGACCAGGCGGTCGAGGGGCTGTCGCTGGTCGAGAAGGTCTTCGTCGTCCGCCGCACCGACAAGGAGGTGCCGATGCGGACCGGCCGCGACCTCTGGCTGGAGGAGGAGACGATCAAGCAGCGCTCCACCTGTCCGATCGAGTGGATGGCCGCCGAGGACCCGCTCTTCATCCTCTATACCTCGGGCTCGACGGGGAAGCCCAAGGGGGTGCTCCACACCACCGCCGGCTATCTCGTCTACGCCGCGATGACCCACAAGTACGTCTTCGACTACCATCCGGGGGACATCTACTGCTGCGCCGCCGACATCGGCTGGGTCACCGGCCACAGCTACATCCTCTATGGGCCGCTGGCCAACGGCGCGACGACGGTGATGTTCGAGTCGATCCCCACCTACCCCGACCCGGGGCGCTACTGGCGGATGGTGGACGACCTCGGGATCAACATCTTCTACACGGCGCCGACGGCGATCCGGGCGATCGCCCGCTCCGGCGACGAGTGGGTGAAGAAGTACAAGCGGACCTCGCTGCGCATCCTCGGCTCGGTCGGCGAGCCGATCAACCCCGAGGTCTGGATGTGGTACCACGATGTGGTGGGCGACGGGCGGTGCGCGGTGGTCGACACCTGGTGGCAGACGGAGACCGGCGGCATCATGATCACGCCGCTGCCCGGCGCCACCCCCTGCAAGCCGGGATCGGCGACGCTGCCGTTCTTCGGCGTCCGGCCGGTGCTGGTGGACCAGCAGGGCAATGAGCTCATAGGCAACGACGTCTCGGGCAACCTCTGCCTGCGCGGCACCTGGCCGGGGCAGGCGCGGACGATCTACGGCGATCACCGGCGGTTCCGCGAGACCTACTTCTCGCAGTTCCCCGGCCTCTACTTCACCGGCGACGGCTGCCGCCGCGATCAGGACGGCTACTACTGGATCACCGGCCGCGTCGACGACGTGCTGAACGTCTCCGGGCACCGCTTGGGGACGGCGGAGATCGAGAGCGCCCTGGTGGCCCATGAGGCGGTGGGGGAGGCGGCGGTGGTGGGCTACCCGCACGACATCAAGGGGACGGGCATCTTCGCTTACGTGCACCCGACGCCGGAGTACGAGGGGTGGGACCCGGAGCAGCTCATGGGCACCCTCAAGGAGCAGGTGCGCCACGCGATCGGAGCCATCGCCACGCCGGACCGCATCCAGATCGTCACCGGGCTCCCGAAGACCCGCTCGGGCAAGATCATGCGCCGCATCCTGAGGAAGATCGCGGCCGGCGAGTATGACGAGCTGGGCGACATCACCGCCTTGGCCGACCCGTCCGTGGTGGAGAAGCTGGTAGACGATCATCGCCGCCAGCACGTATAAAAGACAGTCGTATTCCATCACGCCATAAGGCGTGCTAGACTGCGTCCAGTTACTTCTTTCGAGGGCCCATCTCTCCGGTCTGGCGCGGCCCCGGCGGATGAACCGTCTACCCCACGTATTCCATCCTGTCAGCGTAGCAAATATCGAGCCATGGGCTTTCTGGAGATCGGAGCCCTGGTCCTCCTCGTCTGTCTTCTTTTCCCCGGGCTCATTCTCCGGCGGGTCCGCTCCCGATGGCGAGCGTTCCGGAGCTCGCGGCGTGTTCTCGCCCTGGCGCTGATCGCCCTCGGCCTCGCCGCCGGACAGGCCCGCGCCGAGGTCCAGGGCTTCCACTACACCCGCGAGGCCGCGGTGCCGGCCGCCGACTGGGTGCGGGTGCCGCTCGACATCGCCGCGGTCCAGCACTTGGCGTCCGGAGCGGCCGACCTCCACGTGTTCTCTCCCGCCGGGGAGGAGCTGCCGATCCGGATCGAGCCTGCCACGGCCCGGACCTCGCGGCGGCCGGCCGCCGCGGTCCGGGCGGATGGCGAGTGGCTGTCCGTGGACGTCGGCGCCGATCCGATCCCCCACGAACGGCTCTTCCTGGGAGCGGTGCGTTCGCTTCCCGATCGTGTCGAGAGCAGCCCGGACGGCTCGGCGTGGCGGCCGCTCGCCGGCAAGCCAGGATTGGAGGTGGGGCAGACGGTGGTCTCCTATCCGGTGACCACGGACCGCTATCTCCGGCTTCACTGGCGGCGCCGGCCGGAAGCGCCCCCGGCGGTGACGGTGGAGGGCGTGACGGTGCCGGTGCTGTCGATCACCACCACCAGGTCCAGTTGCGAGCAGGGCCCTCCAGGCGCTCTCTTCTGCACCCTGCCGCTCCCGGCCGCCGGCCAGAGCGCCCGCCGGCTCGCGCTCGAGGTCGAGGGGAGGGGGACGATCGGCTACCGTCTCTACGCGCCCCGCGAGGCCCTCTGGCTGCCGCGGGCCGAGGAGGTCTGGCAGCCGGGCCGCGGGCGGACGCGCCACCTCGTCACGCTTGGGGCTGAGCCGCTGGCGGGCTCTCTCCTCCGGCTCGAGCTCTACGGCTCGGGGGCGCGGCCGCGGCTCGTGGGCTGGGGCGCCGAGCTGACGGTACAGACGGTCCTCTTCCGCGCCGACGCGGCGGGGCGCTACATCCTCGCCTATGGCGGCGCCCGGCGGCGGGCCTCGCAACGCGCCGCCCCCTCCTTCGCGGGAAATGCCCTCTGGGTGGAGCCGGGGCCGGAGAGAGCGCACGAGCTCCCCCTCCTGCCGCTCGCCGCCACCGCTCCGGCCGTCCGCCTGGCCGAGCGCCGGCTCGCCGGCTCCTGGCGGGTCGCCGCGCCCGGGGCGAAGCCCGGCTCGCTGGTCCGCCTGGAGCTCCCCCCCCTCGTCTATGGCGCGGCGCGGGCCGACCTCGGCAACCTCCGGCTGCTCTCGGGAGACCGCCAGATCCCTTTCCAGCGCTGGTCGCCGGAGGAGCCCGCGCTGGCGCTCGCGGACCGCGACCTCCACCTCCAGGGAAGCGGCGGCCGGCGGTCGGGGGAGAGCGCGGGGGAGATCCACCTCCTCGAACCGGGCCTGCCGCTGTCGCAGATCGCGCTCACCGCGCCGGCCGCGCCGCTGCGGCGCCCCACGGCGCTGCGCTACCTGGAGCCCGCTACCACGCCCGCCCGCGAGGTGCGGCGGCGGGAGCGCCCGTTCATCATCCACGACACCTGGGTCTGCCGGCCGCAGCCCCCCCTCCCCTGCCGCGCCCTGCTGCCGCTACCCGGCCATGCCCCCTCGGTCGTCGAGGTGAGCTTCCATGACGGCGACAACCCGCCGGTCTCCGCGCTCAGCGCGGACCTCTGGCGCCGCCGCGACGTCTTCCTCTTCGTCTGGCCCGAAGCCGAGGAGCCGGTCCGCCTGGTGGCCGGACCCAATACCCTGACCACCCCCTCCTACGATCTCCAGTCCCTGGGCGACGTCCTGCTGAGCTACCCTTGGAACACCGCCGAGCTGGGCCAGGGTCGCGCTCCGGCGCGGAGCCACCCGTGGTGGAGTCGCTGGATGCGGCAGATCATCCTCCTCGTCGCCACCATCGCCCTGGGGTTCCTGCTGCGGCGGATCCTTTCCGAGGCATGAAGCTGCTGCTGGTCGGAGCCGGGCACGCTCATCTGGAGATCCTGCGCCGGCTGATCCTGGAGCCGCTGGCGGAGGTGGAGCTGACGGTGGTCTCCCTCGGCGCTCTCCATCACTACTCGGGGATGGTGCCGGGCTATCTCCAGGGGACCTACCGGGAGGAGGAGATCGCGGTGCGGGTGCCGGAGCTGGTGGAGCGGGCGGGGGGATGCTTCGTCGCCGGACGGGCGGTCGGGGTGGACCCCGGGGAGCGGCGGGTGCGGGTGGAGACCCGGGAGGAGGGGATCCGGGAGATCGCCTATGACCTCGTCTCCTTCGCGGTGGGCTCCAACACCGCCGGCGTCGACTCGCCGGAAGTGGCCGGGCAGGCGCAGCGGATCAAGCCGCTGGAACGCGTTCATGCCCTCCGCCAGCGCCTGCTCGCTCTCGCGGGTGAAGAAGCGACCGTCGCTGTGGTCGGCGGCGGGGCGGCGGGGGTGGAGGTCTCCCTCGCCATCGCCGCCGTGCTCGAACGGGCAGGGCGCGCGCACCGGATCACCCTCCTGGAATCCGGCGAGGAGGTCCTGGCCGGCTACCGCCACCGCTTCCGCGAGCGGGCCCGGGAGATCCTGGCCAGGCGCGGGATCACCGTCCGGACCGGCCAGCGGGTCACCGCGGTCGACGAGCGGGAGGTCGAGACCGAAAGCGGCGTCCGGGTGCCCTCACGCCTCACGGTCTGGCTGACCGGTGCCGTGGCTTGGCCGCTGTTCCAGGATTCCGGGCTGCCGCTCGACGACCGGGGATTCCTGCTGATCGACGATGCCCTGCGCTCGGTGGCCGATCCGCGGATCTTCGCAGCCGGCGACTGCGGCACCCTGGCGAGCCACCCGGAGACCCCCAAGGCCGGGGTCTACGCCGTGCGCGAGGCGCCGGTCCTCTGGGAGAGCCTGAAGGCGGCGGTGCGGGGGGGAGAGCCGCCGAGCTACCGGCCGCAGCAGGGGTTCCTCTCGATCCTGAACACCGGCGACGGCCGCGCCCTGCTCGACTACAAGGGAATCGTCTCCCACAGCCGCTGGGCCTGGTGGCTCAAGGACCGGGTCGACCGCCGCTTCATGGCGCGGTATCAGGAGTTGGTCTGCTAGGCTTGCCTCATGCCCGGACCGGATCTCCAGCAGGTGACCGATCTCGCTCGAACGTACCCAGGGCTCGAGCTTCTGGTCCTGTTCGGCTCCCGCGCGCGCGGTGACTCCCATTCCCGGTCCGACTGGGACTTCGGCTATCTAGCAGCCCGGGAATTCGATCCCGCCGAATTTCTCGCACGCCTGGTCCTGCTCCTCGGGACCGACCGGATCGATCTCGTCAACCTGGAGCGCGCCAATGGGCTCCTCCGCTTCCGCGTCGCGTCCGAAGGGCAAACTCTCTTCGAATCCAGGCCCGGAACCTTCGATGATTTCTGGCTGAAGGCGGCCCCCTTCTGGTGGGACATGGGGCCAATCTTTCAGGCAGGCTACGAAGACATTCTCCAGGGACTGAAGAAACCATGAGCCGGCTGGATCGCGCCCTGCTCGCGGAGAAGGCCGCCGCCATCGAGCGGCACCTGGACCGGGTTCGTCAGCGTCTCCCCGGGGACGCTGAAGAGCTCCTCCCCATGACCGACGCCTCGGACGCCATCATTCTTCACCTCTGGCAGTCGGTCCAGTCCGTGATCGACCTGGCGGGCTCAGCCTGTCTGCACTTCCATCTGGGTACCCCCCAAAGCTATGGCGAGGCCTTTCAGAGACTGGCGGACGCGGGATTCCTGAAGCCCGAATTAGCGGGGCGCCTCACCCAGGCCGTCGGCTTCCGCAACGTCATCGCCCATGCCTACGACAAACTCGACATGAATCGGGTCTATCGCGCCGCCCGGGAGGGTCCGGCCGATCTGCGCGCCTTCCTGGCGGCTCTCGCGGAGCGGCTTCCGTAGGACAGGGGAAGGTAGGGGAAGAAGGATGGCTCCTCGGGAGGGACTCGAACCCCCAACATTTCGGTTAACAGCCGAACGCTCTACCATTGAGCTACCGAGGATCGTGGAAAGAATCTGCCGGGCGTGGACCCGGGGAGCGGAATTCTAGGCGGACCGCCCGCCGCTGTCAAACGCGGCGGGCGGGTCCCGGAATTTTCTAGACCGTGTTGTCCAGGAACGGCTTGAGCTTCGTCGCCCGGCTGGGGTGACGTAGCTTGCGCAACGCCTTGGACTCGATCTGGCGGATGCGCTCGCGGGTGACGTTGAACGACCGGCCCACCTCTTCGAGGGTGTGCTCGGAGCCGTCGCCGACGCCGAAGCGCATCTTGAGCACCAGCTCTTCCCGCGGCGTCAGGGTCTTGAGCACCTTGCGGGTCTGGTCCTTGAGGTTCGCGAAGATCACCGAGTCGATGGGCGACACGGCGTTCTTGTCCTCGATGAAGTCGCCGAGATGCGAATCCTCCTCCTCGCCGATCGGGGTCTCGAGCGAGATCGGCTCCTGGGCGATCTTCATGATCTTGCGCACCTTGGAGGCGGGCAGGTCCATGCGCTCGCCGATCTCCTCCGCCGTGGGCTCGCGGCCCAGCTCCTGCACCAGCGAGCGGCTGGTGCGGGTCAGCTTGTTGATCGTCTCGATCATGTGCACCGGGATGCGGATCGTCCGCGCCTGGTCGGCGATGGCGCGGGTGATCGCCTGCCGGATCCACCACGTGGCATAGGTCGAGAACTTGTAGCCGCGGCGGTACTCGAACTTCTCCACCGCCTTCATCAGACCGATGTTCCCTTCCTGGATCAGGTCGAGGAACTGCAGGCCGCGGTTGGTGTACTTCTTGGCGATCGACACCACGAGACGCAGGTTGGCCACTATTAATTCTTCCTTGGCCCGCTCGCAGGTCGCCTCCCCGTGCCGGATCTTGTTGATCGTCGACGCGATCTCGGCGTGGGTGGTGCCGTAGCGCTCCTCCAGCTCCCGCAGGTTGCCGCGGTACTTCTCGATCCGCCGGCGGTGGAGGGCCTTGAGCTCCTCGTTGGTCTCGCGCTTGAGCGCCGTCTGCGCCCGCTTGATGTCCTGCTCGAAGCGGGAGAACTGCTTGTCGATGTCCTTGAGGAAGTCGACCAGACGGTTGCGGGTCTGCACGCTGAAGTCGACCGTGCGGATGTCCTTGGCGATCTTGGCGACCAGGCGGTCGATCTCGCGCTCGATCTCCAGGTACTTCTCGCCGTCCGGCTTGCAACGCTTCTGGCGCTTGCGCAGCTCGCCGATCTCCGCGTCGTTGGTGGCGATCTGCTCGAAGATCTTGAGGTTCCCCTTGATGCGGTCGGCCGCCTTGGGGTCGAGCGGCTCGTCGGGATCGGCCGCCACCAGCTCGCGCAGGATCCGCTTGTCCTTGATCGCCATCTCGTTGAGGCGCAGGAGCTCGCGCAAGACCACCGGGTTCTCGCACAGCGCCTCGTAGATCAGCCACTCACCCTGCTCGATCCGCTGGGCGATCTCCACCTCACCCTCGCGGTCGAGGAGGGGGACCGTGCCCATCTCGCGCAGGTACATGCGCACCGGGTCGTTGGTCTTCTCGTGAGCGGCGAGACCGAATTCCGTCGTCTCGTCCTCTTTCTTGTCGAACTCGTTCGTGCTGGACTCGAAATCGTCGCGGTTCTGATAGCGCTCGGGCCGGTCGATGACGTCGACTCCGAGGTCGGCGAACCGCAGATAGATCCCATCCAACTCGTCGGGGAGGCTCACCACCTCCTCCGGCAGCATCTCGTAGATCTCGTCGTAAAGGAGGTACCCCTTCTCTTTGCCCAGCTCGATGAGCTGCTTGACCGAGCTGTACTTCTCTTCGACGGGTGCTAGACTGGAAATCGCCAATTTTTTACTCTCCTCTCAGCTCCGACCGGGATCAAGACGCAAAAGGGCTCAACCAAGCCCATGGTTCGCTCCTTGCCGGGACCCCCGATGCAGGCTGCGGCTCAACCGTGTCTTCTCATCCACGAGGCGGTCGCGGAGCGCATGATCCCCCTTGCGCTGCGCCTCGTTGATTTCTCCGTGCAATTCTTTGATCCGCTGCCGCCGCCAGCGGTCGGTCAGCTTGTCGAGGGACTCCAGAAGCCCGATTCTTCCGGACGCAACCTCCCTTTCTAGCATGATTTTCGCTAGCCGGGCAACTGTCCGCTCGTGCTCCCCCAGCCTGGACTTCAGCATCTGGAAGTCCGGGGGACTACTGGCTCCTGCATATAGAGCGCAGAAGGCCTCGTAAATATTCCTGCATTCGATGTCGAGAAAGACCCCCGCCGGCGGCAGCTCCTCGACCGGCGGGATCTGTGGGCGCACCTCTTCCTGGAGCAGGAGGTCGAGCACCTGCTCCTCCAGGCTGCGGATCAGGCTGGGACTGGTGGCCGGCGCCGGCGACGGGCCTTCCTGGGATCCCGCCTGCGGCCCGGCGGCCCCTGCCGGAGCGGGCCTGTCGGCGCCGCCGCCCCCCACCCGGCGGGCCAGCATCTCGACTGGAATCCCCAGGCGGTTGGCGGCGAGGCGGCTGTAGCTGTAGCGCAGGATCGCGTCCGGAATCGGCCGCAGCAGCTCGCCGACGTCGTTGGCGGCCTTGGCCTGGGCGCGCGGATCGCGGTCGGCGCCGGCGGGGATCAGGCGGTCGAGCTCGGCGGTGACCGCGTCCTCCGCCCCCACGATCGCCGCGCGGACCGTCTCCTCCCCGGCCTCCAGGCGCAGGGAGTCCGGATCGTGCGAGCCGGGGAAGCGCGCCCGCCGCACCCCCAGCCCCTCGGCGAGCAGCAGCGGCAGGGCGCGGCGGGAGGCGGTCTCCCCCGCATTGTCGCCGTCGTAGGCGACCACCACCTCCTCGGTGTATCGCGCCAGGAGTTTGGTCTGCTCGGGGGTGAGGGCAGTGCCCATGCCGGCGACCGCCCCCTCCAGACCGCAGGCGACGGCGCCGATGACGTCGAAGTACCCCTCGCAGAGGATGGCCCGCCCGGTCTCCCGGATCTCCCGCTTGGCGAGGTGCAGCCCATAGAGAAGGAAGCCCTTGTGGAAGCGGTCGGTCTCGGCGGTGTTGACGTACTTCGCCTTGTCGTCCCCCAGGGCGCGGCCGCCGAAACCGACCAGGCGGCCGGCGGCGTTGTGGATCGGGAACATCAGCCGGTGGCGGAAGCGGTCGTAGGGCTCGCCGCTGCGCTCGGAGCGCCCGACCAGCCCGGCCGCCTCGAGGTCCGACTGCGGCACCCGGGCGCGCAGGGCCGGGAGGATGTTCTGGAACCCCTCCGGGGCGTAGCCGAGGCCGAAGCGCTCGACGAGCTCGGGCGGGATGCGCCGCGTCTCCTCCAGGTACCTGCGGGCGAAGGGGGATTTGCGGAGCTGGTCGCGGAAGAACTCGGCCCCCGCCTGCAGCGCCCCCTCGATGTTCCGCTCCGGCTTGCCGCCGGCGAAGCGCGCCTCGGTCCGGCTGGGCAGCGGGATGGCGTAGCGCATCGCCAGGTTCTCGATCGCCGCCGGGAAGTCGTCGCCGGTGGTCAGCATGTGGAGCTTGATGGCGTCGCCGCCCGCTCCGCAGCCGAAGCAGTAGAACAGCCCCTGCACCGGATCAACGCTGAACGAGGGGGACTTCTCCTTATGGATCGGGCAGAGCCCCTGGTACCGCTTCCCCGCCTTGACCAGCCGGGTGTGGTCCGAGGCGATGCCGACGATGTCCACCGCGTCGCGCACCGCCTGGATGAGCTGGGGGTTGAGGTCGATGTTGCCGAAGGCCATAGGGTCACGCCCCCCGGAACGTCACCACCGTCGCGCCGTCCCCCCCTTCATTGGGGGCGCCGGAGCGGATCTCGGAGATCCCCCGGTGTCCTCTAAGGTGCTCGCGGACGGCCTGCCGGAGCTTGCCGGAGCCGTGGCCGTGGATCACCCGCACCTGCTTGCGGGAGGCGAGGAGCGCCTGATCGAGATAGGCGTCGAGCTGCTCCAGCGCCGGCTCCACCCGCTGGCCGATCAGGTTGATCTCCGGCGACACCGACTCCTCGATATCCCCCTCCCGGCCGCGCAGCGCTTCCGGCCGGAGAGGCGCGACCTCGCGCTCGCGTTCTCTTCGCGCCGCACGCTGGGAACCGGCGGGTCCCAGCTCCTCGGGACGGGTGCGCACCCGCTTGCCGCGCACCAGCACCTCCGCCCGGCCGTCCTCCAGCTTCTCCAGCACCCCTTCCCAGCCGAACCCCAGATGGCGGACCGGCTGGCCCACCACCAGCGGCCCGCCTGTCGCCGTCTCCGGCTCACCGAAGGTGGGCGCCGCCGCGAACAAGGTGACGACGGCCTCCGCCGCCAGCCCCTTGCGCCGCCCTTCTTCAAAGCGCTCGCGCAGGCGAGCCTCCTCCTTGCGCAGGCGCTCGGTGGTGTCGCGGCGGAACTGCTCGAGCTCCGCCTTCATCTTCCCGGAGACGTTCCGGCGCTCGTCCGCCAGCGCCGCCTCCTCCTCGGCCAGCCGGCGGCGGAGCTTCTCGGCGTCGGAGCGCTCGACCTGCAGGCTGTCGCGGGTCTCGGCCAGCTCCTGGCGCACCCGCTCCACCTCGGCGATCAGCCGCCGCAGGTCGCGGTGCTCGGTGCCGAGCCGCGCCTCGGCGCGGTCCAGCCACTCGGCCGGCAGCCCAAGCCGACGGGCGAGAGCCAGGGCCTCGCTGCCGCCCGGGGGCCCCGGAACCAGCCGGAAGGTGGGGCGGCCGGTCGCGGGATCGAACTCCATCGCCGCGCAGGAGGCCCCCGGCAGCTCCAGCGCCGCCGCCGCGAGCTGGGCGAGATGGGTGGTGATCACCCCCATGCTCCCCTTCTCGAGCAGCCCTTCGAGCAGCGCCTCGGCGAGCGCGGCGCCCTCTTCCGGGTCGGTCCCCGAGCCCAGCTCGTCGAGCAGGATGAGGCTGTCCGGCCCCGCCCATTCCCACGCCTCCTTGAGACGGAGCAGCCGGCCGCTGAAGGTGGAGCGGTCGGCCAGCAGGTCCTGCTCGTCGCCGACCGTCGCCACCAGCCGGGCCAGAAAAGGCACCCGGCTCCCGAGGGCGGCCGGGATCGGCAGCCCGCACTGGGCCATCAGGGAGAGGATGCCCGCCGTCTTCAGCGACACCGTCTTGCCGCCGGCGTTGGGGCCGGTGATGACCAGGATCCGCCGCTGATGGTTGAGCTCGACGTGCAGCGGCACGATCTCCCCCGAGTGCCCGGCCTGCCCGAGCGCCTCCTCGCGGACATCGGCGAGGCAGGGGTCGAGCAACGGGTGGCGGGCCAGCAGGAGCTTCAGATCATGGCGCGCGCCGATCTCGGGGAGCACGGCGCCGCAGCGGTCGCCGAAGCGCACGGAGGCCTGGAGGAGGTCGAGCTCACCCAGGAATTGCGAGTGCTCCCGCAGGGCCGGGAGCGCCGCCCGCGCCGCCTCGATCAGCTCGGCCAGGATGCGCCGCCGCTCCGCCTCTTCATCCTCCACCGACTGCTGCAGCGTGTTGTTGGTCTCCACCACCTGCAGCGGCTCGAAGTAGAAGCTCCGGCCGGTCGCCGAGCGGCCGTGGACGAGACCGCCGCTGCGGCCGCGCGCGCCGGACTGGAGCACCACCACCAGCCGGCCGCCGCGCATCGGGATCGTCTCCTCCGACAGCTCGTCCTTGTGGCTGGAGACGAACTCCCCGAGATCGCGGTAGATCTGGTCGCGCACGGTGCGGATCTGCCGGCGCAGGGCGGTGAGCCGGGGGCTCGCGTCCTCCCGCACCTCGCCCCGGCGGTCGAGCATGCGATCAATCTTCTTCAGCAGCGAGTCGATGTCCGGCAGCTCGCGGGCGAGAGCGTCCAGTGCCGGGGTGGGGGGGACGGCCTCGCGGATGCGCGCCGCCGCCGCCCGGGTGGCGCGGCCGAGATCCGCCAGCCGCACCAGGTCGAGCCCTTCGACCGGCGGCCGGCCGGTCGCGATGCCGGTCAGCAGGTCGCTCAAGGGGACATCGAAGTCCGGCACCAGAGCCCGCTCGCCGACCAGCCGCGAGGCCTCCTCGAAGAGGATCCGCCGCGCCCGCAGCGGGGCCTCCTCCTCGAACGGCCGCAGCCCGAGCGCGCGCTCCCGCCCCAGGTCGCTCGCCGCGAAACGCGAGACCACCGCCAGGAGGCTGGGAAACTCCAGCGCCTGCGCGGTTGCCGTGGACAGGATGGAAGAAGAGAAGGATGATGCTTCGTTCACCAGGACCAGTTTAACAGTCAGGGGCGGGGTAGAAATCCCGGGGGGTGTTCCCGTTCATCTCTACAACGAAATGGATTCCGCTTTTTGAATTCCCGCCCGCCCCCTACCGCAACCCCGGCCGGCTTTCGCGCGGCAGTCCGTTCACGTAGTGGGCCACGGCCGAGAGCGCCTCGAGGTCGGCGTGCTCGGTCTCCACCAGTTGGCGGAAGAAGAGCAGCGCCGCCGCCACGCCCTGCCGGAGGTCCGGGGCGCGGAAGATGGGGAGCAGATCCTCCGCGTACGGGCGGATCTCCGGCGCCCGCCCCTCCCGCGTGTAGAGCATCGCCAAGTCGAGCAGGGCGCCCGCCGCCTCCATTCCCAGCCCGGCGCCGACGAAACCCTTCCGCGCGTCGAGGAAAGCGGCCTCGGCCTCGCGCGCGGCGCCCGCGGCCTCCCCGATCTTCCCCTCCAGATGGCGGAGCCGCACGAGGTTGGGCTCGTCCCCCAGCCGGCGGTACAGGAGCCGCGCCCGCTGGAGCGCCAGGATGGCGAGTTCCCGGCGCTTCCCCTCGGCGAGCAGCAGGGCCAGGCGATGGAGCGCGAAGGCCATGAACGCCGGCTCCCGCTCCCCGTCCAGCCGGTCCAGCCCCTCTTCCAGCCATTCGATCCCTTGCCACGCCGGCCCCTCCCCCTGCAGCCAGCCGCGGACCGTCCCCTTCTGCACCAGGATTCGCCCCTCGAGATGCCGCTCCCCCAGACCCCGGGCCAGGGCCAGCGCCCGGTCGAGCCGGCGCTCCGCCTCTTCGAGACCCCCCTGATCCGCCTCCAGGCAGGCCGCGAGCTCGTGAAGCTCCGCCTCCTCCAGGAGGTCTTCCCCCTCCACCAGCATCGGCTCGGCCTGCTTCAGGGCCTCCGCCGCACCGCGCGGATCGCTCGCGAGCCGGCGGGCGCTCCCCAGGCAGATCCAGGCGCGGATTCTCAGGGCGCGCGCCAACGGCTCGCCGTATCGGCGGACCTCGAGCCGCTCGGCGACGTCGACCGCCGCCTCCGCCCGTTCGACCGCCAGAACCGAGGTCCCCGCCTGCCGGCTCGACGCCATCAGCAGCTCGCAAAGGGCGGGGGATTGAAAGCGCTCGTCGGCGCCGATCCGCTGCCGGCGTTCGGCGCGAGGGAACTCCAGCACCTCCGACAGCCGCCGCGAGACCCGCCCCTCGTCCCCTCCGTCCGGCCTTGAAGGGCGGCCGGGGACCGGTCTATCCTGGGGCTCCTCCAAGGGATCATCCGGCCGCCTGTCGCCGAGATCCCAGATCGGCCGGGTCACGCCGACACACCGCGCGCAGCCGCCGAGCAGGTGGCGTACGATCCTCCGGCTCTCCTCGCCGTCGACCTCGTTGCGCATGAAGCGCTCTAAAAGATATGGATCGGGATGGTTTTCCGGCATCGCTTTCCAGGTCCCGCCGCCGCGAGTTACGTCTCGACTTGTTTTGGACACGTAATTCGAGAACCCCGGTGGCGTCTCGTAAGGCGATTATAGAGCATATATTGTCGAACCCAACAACCACGAAGTGCCGGGGCACACGACAAGGAAGAACAAAGATACGGCTCCCAGGAATCTTTTTCTCCGCCCAAGTCATTGATCCACATAAGTTTGCGCTTGCCACAGGACTCTGGAGAAGGTACATTCCGGTCATGTCGATCTTCAACGGACTGGGAAGAGCCTTACGCTGGCTACGCGACCGCCAGGGTAAGAGGCAGTACCAAGTCGCTGACGCCGCAGGGATCACCAAGGCGATGCTCTCCGCCTACGAGACCGGTAAGCAGAAGCCGTCCCTCGACACGCTGGAGAAGATCCTGGCCTCCTTGGAATGCGATCTCAACGATCTGCACAATGCCCTCCAGATCGTCAACGAGCGGCCGGAGGCGATCCGCCGGCCTGGAGGGCTCCGGGAAACCTGGCAGTCTTATCGCCCAGAGGATTCGGCACAGGACTCCGGAAACGCCGGTGGCAACAGCGTTTACCGCGTCCTGGGCCTCAAACGGCAGCTTCCGCCGCTGGAAGAGCAGGCCCTGAGCGAGATGCTCGAGGGCTTCCACAAGCTGGTCCGCTATCTCCACGGCATGATCACCCCCGCGGCGCCGCCCGAGAGCGAGCCGGACGAAGAGCCGAGTTGAACCAGGGCGGTCCTCCGGACCGCCCCGCGGTACCTCTTTTTTCCCCCTCCCGAAGCCGCTGCTTTCTCTTTTCAGCCCGCGCTCAACCTGCGCACGCTTCTTGCAATGGCCAAATGCCGGCCGCAGTCGTCAAGCGAGCCCAATCGGGAGTAACGACGGCGCGGAGAGGGAGTGAGGCGGCACAAGGCAGCTTGGATCGAGATCCCCGGCGGCTCCGCCGGGCCTCGCTCTCTCCGCTGGAGGATGTGTTGTGGATGGCGAACTCGAGAGGCGGATCGCTCGCCTGCGTCAGGGCGATCACCTTTGTCTGATCTATCGTAGCGCGGCCGAGCAGACGGCGGCGCTGATCCCCTATCTCAAGGCGGGCTTCGCGGCGGGCGAGCGCTGCCTGTTCGTCGGCCATGGCACCAGCGGGCGCCGGCTGGAGCACGCCCTCGTCGAGGCGGGGGTGGACGTCACCGGCGAGTGCGACCGCGGCGCCCTCGTCTTCGTGACCCGGCGCGATACCTGGCTCCCCGGCGGCCGCTTCGACCCTGGCACCATGATGGACATGCTCCGCCAAGCCGAGCAGCAGGCGCTCGACGACGGCTTCTCCGGCCTGCGCGCCACCTGGAACATGGGCTGGCTGCTCGAGGGCACCGCGGGCGCCGACCGGCTGCGCGAGTACGAGGCGCACCTCAACCGCTTCCTCGCCGGCAGCCGCACCTGCGCGCTCTGCCGCTACTCCCGCGAAGGCTCCTCCGCCGACACCATCCAGGACGCCCTCCATACCCATCCGCTCGCCGTGCTCGGCGATCAGATCTGCCCCAACGCCTACTACGAGCCCCCCGACATGGTGCTCGGCGACCGGCCGGTGGACGAGCGGATCGACTGGATGATGGCGCAGCTCCAGCGCGCCCGCTTCAGCGAAGCCAAGCTCGAGGACGTCACCCTGCGGCTGTCGCAGAAACGCGCGGCGCTCGAGCGCGCCGACCGCGCCAAGGACGAGCTGCTCTCGATGCTCGCCCACGAGCTGCGCAATCCGCTGGGCACGATCAGCAACGCCCTCCAGGTGCTGCGGATGAAGGGGGAGGGGGACGAGACCTGGAAGCGGGCGATCGACGCCGCCGAGCGGCAGGTGCTCCATCAGGCGGTGCTGATCGACGACCTGCTCGAAGCCTCCCGCGTCACCCGCGGCCAGGTCGAGCTGCAGTGCGAGGAGCTGGACCTGACCGAGCTCGTGCGCGAGACCGTCGAGGGGTATCGCGGGGCGCTGGGGGAGGCCGGCCTGACGCTCCGCCTCGACCTCGCCGAAAAGCCGCCGCTACGGATCCGCGGCGATCGCCTCCGCCTCTCGCAGGCGCTCTCCAATCTGATGGACAACGCCGCCAAGTTCACCGCCCGGGGCGGCCGCATCACCGTGCGGGTGCGGGAGGCCGCCAGCGGCAAGCGCGCGGAGGTCAGCGTCCGCGACACCGGCGCCGGCATCCCCCCGGAGGAGCTCCCCTACGTCTTCGAGGTCTTCACCCAGGGGGACCACAGTCTCGACCGCTCCCAGGGGGGCCTCGGCGTGGGGCTCGCCGTGTCCAAGGGGTTGATCGACCTGCACGGCGGCGAGATGACCGCCCGCAGCGAAGGGCCGGGCCAGGGCTCCGAGTTCTGCTTCCTGCTGCCCCTGATCGCGCCGGAAGGCACCGCCGAGGAGCACCAGCAGCCCGCCGAGGAGGTCGAGATCCACCCCGCGGCGCGGCGGATCCTGGTCGTCGAGGACAACGCGGACGCCGCCGCCACCCTGCGCGACTTCCTGGAGCTCTCCGGCCACGAGGTCGCGACCGCGGCCTCCGGCACGGACGGCGTCCAGGCCGCCCGCGCCTTCCATCCCGAGGTGGTGCTCTGCGACCTCGGCCTCCCCGGCATGACCGGCTACGAGGTGGCGACCGCGCTGCGGAAGGACCCCTCCACCTCCTCCGCCAAGCTGATCGCCGTCACCGGCTACGGCCGCGACGAAGACCGCCGCCGCTCCAAGGAGGCCGGCTTCGATCTCCACCTGACCAAGCCCGTCGACCCCGCCCAGCTCAAGGCCCTGCTCAACGAGGGGTGATCAGGGCCCTCACGCGTACCGCGTCCACTTCCAGATCTCGGCGAACGTCGGCTTCTTGCCGTACATCAGGATCCCCACCCGGTAGATGCGGGCGCAGATCCAGACCATCCCGATCACGAAGCTGATCGTCAGCGCGTAGGCGAGGGCGAGCTGCCAGATCGGGGGCATGTCGATCGCGATCCGTAGCGGCATCAGCAGCGGCGTGAACATCGGGATCAGCGACAGCACCGTGGCCATCCGCGAGTTCGGATCGTTGATCACCGGATACATCACCATCACCGGGATGATCACGAACGTCATCGCGAGCCCCGCCGCCTGCTGCGCCTCCTGGATGTTGTTGAACGAGGCGCCGATCCCGGCGTAGAGCGTGGCGTAGGCGAGGAAGCCGAGGATGAAGAGCAGGACGAAGTTGATCAGCATCACCGGCGACAGCGTCGGCAGCGAGACCCCCGCGGGCAGCACCATCATCGCGGCGACCAGACCCGGCGTGGTCACCACCAGCACCGTGGCGAGCCAGACGCCGAGCTGCGTCAGCCCCAGCAGACAGATGCCGAGCAGCTTGCCCATCATCAGCTCGAACGGCGTGACGCACGAGATCACCACCTCGATCACCCGCGATCCTTTCTCCTCCAGCACCCCCTGCATCACTTGCTGCCCCCACATGATGATCGAGATGTAGAGGATGAAAAAGAGGACCATGGCGAGCGCCGCGGCCCCCAGTCCCCCCTCGGCCCGGCTTCCCGAAGCCGAGACCTTCTGCGTCTCCAGCTTCACCGACCGGCTCAGCTCGGCCACCCGCGCCGGATCGATCCCGGCGTCGCGGAAGCGCACCTGCCGCACCACCGTGGAGATCTCGTCCCTCAGCGCCTCCTGCGTGAAGACGTTCGAGACGCTGCGGGCGTGATACTCGACCGGCTTGTCCGCGAACACCCCGGGGCCGACCCATACCCAGGCGTCGAGATCCTTGCCCAGCACCCGCTTGTCGAGACTTGCCCGCTGGGCGGTCCGGTCGACGGCCGGCGGCTCGGCCTCGGCGTCGAAGCTCACCATCTGTTCCCGGCTCTTGCCCGGCTGCGGCTTCTCCAGCTCTCCGGAGTTCATCTTCGCCACCAGGGTGGAGCCCACCTTGCCGGTCTCGTCGACCACCACGATCTTCTGGCTGGCCTTGCTCTTCGAGAGCAGCAGGGCGGGCAGGACCGAGATTGCGGTCACGAACAGGGGGAGGATCAGCGTCGTGATCCAGAACGCCTTGGTCTTGACCCGCTGCATGTACTCGCGCTTCGCGATGACGGCGACGTTCTTAAGTTGCATCGTTCACCACCTTGAGGAAGATCTGCTCGAGCTCCGGCTCCTCGGAGCGGAACTCGTGAACATTGAGGAATTCCACGAGCTGCCGCAGCACCGCGGCCCCTTGCACCTCGGGGCGCAGCAGCAGCTTCGCGACGCCGTCCTGCACGAGCGCCTGCTCCACTTCCGGCATCTCCTGCAGCCGTCCGAGGTCGCCGTCGGCCACCAGCCGGAAGGCGTTCCCCCCGATCCTGCGCTTGATCGCCTTCAGCTCGCCGTCGAGTACGGCACGGCCTCTGGAGATCAGGCAGATGTGGTCGCACATCCGCTCGGCGAGCTCCATGCCGTGGGTGGAGAGCACGACGCTCTTGCCCTTTGACCGGTAGTCGAGCAGCAACTCGCGGAAGAGCTCCTGGTTGATGGGATCGAGGCCGGAGAAGGGCTCGTCGAGGATCAGGAGGTCGGGCGTGTGGAGCACGGTGCCGATGAGCTGCACCTTCTGCTGCATGCCCTTGGACAGCTCCTCGATCTTCGACTTCGCCCACTTGGCGAGGTCGACCCGTTCGAGCCAGCGCTGGATGTCGGCGACCAGCTTGGGCCCTCGCAGGCCGCGGATCTCGCCGAAGAAGACGAGCTGGTCCATCACGGTCATCTTCCGGTAGAGCCCGCGCTCCTCGGGCAGGTAGCCGATCCGCCGCAGGTCGTCGGCGGTCCGGGGGTGCCCGAACACGATGACCTCCCCGGAATCCGGGGCCGTGATGTTCATGATCATGCGGATCGTGGACGTCTTGCCGGCGCCATTCGGCCCCAGCAGCCCAAAGATGCTGCCCGCCGGCACGGCCATCGAGACGCTGTCCACCGCCACAAAGTCGCCGTATGCCTTGCGGACGTTCCGCAGTTCGAGAATGGGTGTCATGGGTTGTCCTTATAGAGGGGAGCCGCCCTGGGAACGGGCCTCTCCCGTCCTGTAATACGCAACGGGCCTCGCAGGGTTTGGTGGAGATCTTACAGCGGGTGGGGGTCGTTCGCTGAATGCGCTGCGTTGCGTGCCGCCCCTTCGGGGCTCGTGACGTCCGAGGTCGGAGAGGATCGGGACGGTCTTGCCGCTGCGGAGACGCCCCGCCGTCCCCGTGGCCTTCGCAGGGTGTCGTAGATCGTCTGGGAGCGTCTCTACGGAACGGTGTTGCGGTGGTAATAGGTGGAGGTTACGGGGACCTCGCAAGACGCAGGATCTCCAACGCCTCCGCAACCTCCTCTTGGGGCCAAGCCTCCGACGTACCGTAGAGACGCCCCAGACGATGTGCGCTGATCTTGCAAAGGCCAACGTCGGTGGGGCGTCTCCGCGGCGGCATCAACCCTCCGAATCCCTCTCGCCTTCCGCGTCCTCCACCTCCGTGCGGCAACGCCCAGGCTTCGGCGCGAGGATCTCCGCGGTTTGCGACACAACCCCGGGCTCCGCCGCCAGCGCCCAACCCTCGCGCGTCTCCGCCCTCGCGAATTGCGGCACGCTTCCTTCGAATTGCCACACGGCCCCCGCGAATTGCGTTGCGCCCTCTGTGAGCTGCGTGACGCATCTCGCGAATTGCGTCACTCCCCCCGCGAATTGCGTCACTCCCCCCGCGTATTGCGTCACGCAACCCGCGAATTGCGACATGCCCCAGACGAATTGCGCTGCGCTCCCCGCGGAGTGCGTCGCGCAATCCCCGAATTGCGTATGGCAATTCGCGAGGGCCGCTCCGCAACTCGCGGGGGCCGTGTCGCAGCAGCCGGGTCGAGAGGCGCGGGAGCGTGTTTCCGTGTCGCAGCCAGGGCCCGCCGTGTCTCCATCCTGCTCCCGCGTGAGGCGGAGACGGTGGGCGGTGTCGCATCTGCCCGGACGTGAATCACGGCTGGGCTCCTTCTGTGCTCATCTAGGCCCGGCGGTAGCTCGTCGGCTGACTGCCGGAACCGCTCGACTGTACGGCGAGGCTCCCCTGTATCCTCAGCTCCTGGAGCGTCCGGTAGAGCGAGCCGCGGTCGGGAGTGTAGCCGATCGCCCCGCAGACGTCGGACTGGGTAAAGGGGTCCGGAAGCCCGGGCAGAGCGGCGAGGACATCGTGGTAGAGCTCCCCGGCCTTCTGGCGCCGCCGCGCGGGAGGGGCGGGCGATAGTGGAGCAGCGGCTGCCGGACGGGGAACCACCGGTGGAGGAAGAGCTTCCGCCGTGCCCTCTCCGGACATCATCCGCCAGACGATCTCCAGCGCCCGGAGCTGAAGCTGATGGGCGGTCTCCACCATCTCCAGGAGAGCCCGGTGCTGTTCGGCGAGCCGCCGCTTCTGCTCTTCGTAGTCCTCGCGTGTCATGGCTTGTGCCAACATTGCAGCACAACAGGGCTTTGTGTCGCAAGAGGCTCATGCCAGAATCCCTAGCATGGCCAAGGACACCCTGGAGAGGCTCCGGCAGCTCTGTCTCGCACTGCCGGAGACCACCGAACGGCTCAGCCATGGCGAGCCGACGTGGTTCGTGCGTGGGAAGAAGACGTTCGTGATGTACGCCAACCACCATCACGACGACCGGCTGTCGTTCTGGTGCGCCGCGCCGGACGGGGCGCAGGAGGCGCTCGTCGGTTCGGACCCGGAGCGGTTCTTCGTTCCGCCCTACGTGGGGCATCGCGGCTGGCTCGGCGTGCGGCTGGACGTGCCGGTCGACTGGGACCAGATCGCGGATCTGGTCACGGATGCCTACCGCGTGGTCGCCCCCAGGAAGCTGGTGGCCGAGCTGGACGCAGGCGAGCCTTGAAAGCGAGAGGCTAGGAGCGGCGGATCGGCCGTCTCGGAGCGGGTGGGGCAACGGGCGGCCGCAGGCCGAAGGAGCGGCGGGGTGGAGTCCGTGTGACCTGTCCGGGGACGCCCGAGCGCGGGCTCGCGCGGCGCGCGCCGGGCGGGCGCTCGCTTGGCCGCAGCAGCGGCGCCAGGAGCCAGTCGGGAAAACCCATGCGCGCATCCATCCGGCTCAGTGTATCCCTCCCGCGAGGTAGAATGGGGGCATGGCTCACGAACGCGAACAAGGCGACCTCCTGCTGGCCCTCCTCCGTGGCACCGACATTGAAGTCTGGCTCGACGATTCGGGCCAGCCCAATGCGAGCCGGAGCGATGGCGGCCGGATCGTCGCCGACGACATCTTCGATCTGCGGCGGGCGGGGTTGGTGAGCTGGACCGGCCCCAGCCTGCAGGTTCCTCAATCGGTCACCCTCACTCCGGAGGGCCGGCTCAAGGCCGATCAACTCCGGGCCCCCTCTCTGAGTTAGTCCCTAGAGAAAGACTAGGCTCCAGAGAAATAGAGTCGGGGGACGCCCCCCTGCCTTACCAGACGTTTCCAGGCTGGGCGGAGGTGTTTTCCGGGTGCTCCTCGTTCTCGGCGGACCGCAGCAGCTCCGCCGGGCTCTCCTTGAGCTCCAGGGACTCGCCGCTGCCCGCCAGGATGACCACGCAGCCGTCCTGCGGACGCTTCGGAACCCGGTCGAGGATGGCCGCGATCTGGCTCACCTGCAAGTTGACGTGCCGCTCGTCGAGGGTCGTTCCAATGATCCATGCCATGCTGGGAGGGTAGCACGGGCTGGGTAAGGGGCTGGTCCCTCCGGCGTTTTTTTCGCTAAACACGATAGAGTTCCAAACCGGAGGAAGTCATGGCAGAAGACGTAGGACAAGAAGAGCAGGAAGAGAGGGACACGGTGACCTTCGAGAGCCTTGGGCTGTCGGCGCCCATCATGAGGGCGATCACCGAGATCGGATATGAGGCGCCGACGCCGATCCAGGAGAAGACGATCCCGCCGATGCTCGCCGGGCGCGACCTGATCGGCCAGGCGCAGACCGGCACGGGCAAGACGGCGGCGTTCGCCATCCCGATCCTGGAGAAGATCGATCTCGCCGTCCCCGAGGTCCAGGCGCTGGTGCTCGCTCCCACCCGCGAGCTGGCGATCCAGGTGGCGGAGGCGATCCACTCCTATTCCAAATACATCGGCCGCGTCGGGGTGCTGCCGGTCTACGGCGGCCAGCCGATCCAGCTCCAGCTCAAGCGGCTGGACCGCGGTGTCCACGTGGTCGTCGGCACGCCGGGCCGGATCATGGACCATCTGCGGCGGGGCTCGCTCCGCCTCGACGCCGTCCGCGTCGTGGTGCTCGACGAGGCGGACGAGATGCTCCGCATGGGCTTCATCGAGGACGTCGAGTGGATCCTCTCGCAGGCGCCGGAGGGGCGGCAGACGGCGCTCTTCTCGGCCACCCTGCCGCGCGAGGTGCGGCGCATCGCCGAGCGCCACCTGCGCAACCCGCTGGGGATCGAGATCGAGCACAAGACGATGACGGTGCCCGCCATCGAGCAGCGCTATCTCCATGTCGGGCCGCAGCAGAAGCTGGACGCCCTCGCCCGTATCCTGGAGACCGAGCAGACCGACGCGGTGCTGATCTTCACCCGTACCAAGAACGGCGCCGCCGAGCTCACCGAGCGGCTCCAGGGGCGCGGCTACGCCGCCGAGGCGATGCATGGCGACATGAACCAGGCGCAGCGCGAGACCGTGATCCGCCGCCTGAAGGGGGGCCAGGTGGAGATCGTGGTGGCCACCGACGTCGCCGCCCGTGGCCTGGACGTCGAACGGATCAGCCACGTCGTCAACTACGACATCCCCAACGACGTCGAGGCCTACGTCCACCGCATCGGCCGCACCGGCCGGGCCGGACGCTCGGGAGTCGCCGTGCTCTTCGTCTCCCCCCGCGAGCGGCGGATGATGACGGAGATCGAGCGCTACACCGGCCAGCGCATCACGCCGATGAAGATGCCCACCCAGGCCGACGTGGCCGCGCGCCGGGTCGCCCTGTTCAAGGACAACATCCGGAGCACCGTGGAGGAGGGGGATCTCGACCTCTATCTCTCCCTGGTCGAGGAGCTGGTCGAGGAGGGGCTCGACCTCGCCGAGATCGCCGCCGCCGCCGCCCGTCTCGCCCGCGGCGACAAGCCGCTGGAGGTCGAGGTGGAGCCCGCGCCGGAACGGATCGCCCGCACCGAGGACGGCATGGTGCGGCTGTTCATCGACGCCGGCAGCCGCGCCGGCGTACGGCCGGGGGACATCGTAGGGGCGATCGCCAACGAGGCGGGAGTCCCCGGCAAGGCGATCGGCTCGATCGACATCTACGACGACTTCACCTTCGTCGAGCTGCCCTCGCAGTTCCGCGACCAGGTGCTCCAGAGGATGGCCGGCGCCACCATCCGCGGCCGGGCGGTGGAGATCCGGGTGGCGACCACGGAAAGCGCCGGCCCCCACGAGCGTGGCCGGGATCGCCGGCCCCCTCCCACGCAGGATCGGGGGCGGGGCGGGTATAAGGATCAGGGGCGGCGGCGGTAGGGGCTGGGGCGCTATAATCCGATCGAGGTGAATCGGTGAAATTCAAAGTCGCGCTGTACTCGTCCGAAGAAGGCTTCAGCGTCTCGGTCCCTGGGCTGCCTGGATGCTGGTCCCAGGGAGAGACCGAAAAGGAAGCCCTCCTGAATATCGAGGACGCAATCCGCGAGTACTTGGCCGTCGCCATCGAGCTGGTTCGGGGCGCCGAAGTCCGCGAGGTGGATGTGGCGGTGTAGCCGGTGGGGAAGATTCCAGGCATTCCCCACCTGAAGGCGGTGCGTGCCCTAGAGAAGGCCGGGTTCCGCGTCGTCCGTCAAAGCAAGCACATCGTGATGTCGGATGGAATCCGGATCCTCACCATCCCTCGTCACGATCCAATCAACGCGTTTACCCTTGGCGGCATCGTGCGGGACGCGGGACTGACTGAGGAGGAATTCAGAAAGCTTCTCTAGCCCCTCACCCGACGTTCCACGTGAAAACGCCTACGAGGCCAGATCCCGCACCGCCGGCAAAATCCCGAACCCGTCCGCCGCGGCCACTCCGGCGAGGATCGCCTCGGCCACCGCGCGCTCGGCGAGCACGCCGATCTGGTTGACGTGGGCTTTGCGCTCCCCCGCCGAGAGGGCGACGACGAGGTCGCCGTCGTAGAGGGAGAGGGCCGGGGAGAGGGTGCGGTGGAAGCCGCCGAAGGCCATGTTACAGACCTTGAGGAGGTTGGCCTTGGTGAGGGCGGCGTCGGTCATCACCACGGCCAGGGTGGTGTTCCCTTCCCAGGGTCCCACTGTCTCGGGCGGCAGGTTGGCCAGAATGCGCTCGGCGTCGGCGAGCTCGTGGGAGTCCGCGGCGGTGCGGCAGCCGGCGAGGAGGGTGCCGTCGAGCCGGCGGACGTCGCCGAAGGCGTTCACGGCCACGGCGGCGGCCACGGTGGGCCCCCCCGGCACGGTCAGGCTGGCGAACCCGAAGCCCCCCTTCATGCCGTTGGCCGGGCCGCCGTTCGCCTTGCCCACCGTCGCGCCGGTGCCCGCGCCGACGCTCCCCATCGCGATCGGCCCCTGCGCCGCCGACACGATCGCCTCGTCGACCAGGACCGGGCCGGGGAAGACCTGATTGCCGAAGGCGAGGTCGAAGAGGATCGCGGTGGGGACGATCGGTACCGTGGCGACGCCGGTCTGGAAACCGTAGCCGTGGCGGGCCAGCCACTTGACGACCAGATCGGCCGAGGAGAGCCCGAAGCCGCTGCCGCCGGCGAGCACCACCGCGTGGGCTTTGCTCGATACGTGCTGGGCGGAGACCAGGGAGTCGAACTGCCGGGTGCCGGTAGCCGACCCCCGCACCTCCGCCGCCGCCAGCGCCCCCTCGGGGCAGAGGATCACGGTCAGGCCGGTGAGGTTCTTGGGGTCCGTGCCGTGGCCGAGGGTGAAACCGGGGATCGTGAGGGCACGGAAGGGCTCGGGGAAGGGGGGCGTCGTCATGGCCGGGCCATTCTATACGCCCCCCGCCAACGTCGAGATCAGGTGTTGGGGCAGAATCCGGCGAAGCCGCCGCTGGGCTGGTATGAGGTCCATCCCGAGGGCACGGTTCCCGCCGGGCAGTGGGAAGCGCCGGTGTCGCTGCAGCAGGCCGATTGGCTCGACGGCCAGCTCACGGTTACGTTGGGCGAGCCGTAGCAGGTGGTGCGGCAGGTGCCGGACCCCGAGGGTGGAGGGGGCGTGAACGTCGCGTGGCCGGCGGCGAGGGCGGTGAGGGCGAGGGCGGCGGTCAGGGCCGAGGTGCGGAGCAGCGTCTTCATGGGTCTCCCTTCCAGGTTACTCGATGCAGATCGCCAAGTTTCCGCCAGCGGTCGTGTACGTATGGCTACCCTGACTATATCCCGCGGGACAGGGATTGAATGTCCCGCTGCAGCACTCCGACACGGTGGACTGCCAGCTCGCCTGATAGAACGAGTGGGTACTGAAGTTGGAGCAGAAGGCATGGCAAGTGACGTACTGAGGGGGGAAGGCCGCGCTTCCGGCCGTGAAGGCTGCAAAAGCGAGAACAGCGGCTAAACCGGAGGTACGGAGCAGGGTCTTCATGGGTGATCTCCTTTCGAAGGTGGCGTGTTGCCCCACACCCTGACTGGTGCCTGCGAGCGGACGGAGCGAGCCGAAAGACCGCGGTTCCGGGCTTCTTCCTTGCATGGCACCCTGCGTCCGGAATATCCTCTGCTGCTTCGAGGAACCCGCCAGTCGGCGGAGACAAGGTAGGAATGCCGGAATCAACGATGGAACCCCGCGCCGAGGCCTCGGCCGTCGCCTGGAACTGGCGCGGACGGGCAGACGTGGGCACCGCGGCACTCGCCCGCGAGGCGGCGGCCAACCGCCGGAAGGGGCTGATCGGCGGCGCCATCGGCCTCGCCGTTGCGGCGCTGTTCTACTTCGTCCTCCACCGGACGCTGGCGGCGGAGGTGATCGCCGCGATCGCCATCCTGATCGCCCTGATCGCCCTGGCCTCGCCGCTCGGCCTTTATAAAGGCCTGACCCGGGTTCTCGACCGCTTCGCCTACTTCGTGGGTGCCGCCTTCACTTGGCTGCTGATGCCCCTGCTCTTCTATCTCGTCTTCCTGCCGGCCGGCCTGTTCCTGCGGGCGCGCGGCAAGCTCGGCATCACTCGTGGCAATCATCCGGACGCCGACCGCCGCCTGCCCACCTACTGGATCGCGACCGACGAGCGCGAGCGCGCGCGGACTCCCGAGTCCTACCGCAAGCAGTTCTGATGAAGCTCCTCGGCATCAGTTGCTACTACCACGACTCGGCCGCCTGCCTGGTGGACGAGGGGCGCATCGTGGCCGCGGCCCAGGAGGAGCGCTTCACCCGCAAGAAGCACGACGAGGGGTTCCCCACCAACGCGGTGCGCTACTGCCTCGCCGAGGGGGGCGTCCGCCCGGGGGAGCTCGACGGGGTCGTGTTCTACGACAAGCCGCTGCTCAAGTTCCACCGCATCCTCGAGACCTATCTCGCGACGGCCCCCAAGGGGCTGCGCTCGGCGGTGATGGCGCTGCCGGTCTGGCTGCGCGAGAAGCTCTGGATCCCGCCGCAGATCCAGGAGGCCCTGGAGCTGTGCGGCGTCGGCGAGGCGAAGGAGATCTTCTTCACCGAGCACCACGAGTCGCACGCGGCGTCGGCCTTCTACCCCTCCCCCTTCGAGGAGGCGGCGGTGCTGACGCTCGACGGCGTCGGCGAATGGGCCACCACCACGATCGGCGTCGGCGAGGGGAACCGCCTGCGGCTGATCCGCGAGCTGACCTTCCCCCACTCGCTCGGCCTGCTCTATTCCGCCTTCACCTACTTCACCGGCTTCCGGGTGAACTCGGGCGAGTACAAGCTGATGGGGCTCGCCCCCTACGGCGAGGGGAAATACGCGGACCTCATCAAGCGGGAGCTGGTCGACGTCCGCGAGGACGGCTCCTTCCGCATGAACATGGACTATTTCGGCTATCTCGACGGCTTGGCGATGACGAATGGCAGGTTCGCGGCGCTATTCGGCGGCCCGGCGCGGCCGCCGGAGTCGCCGATCACCCAGCGCGAGATGGACATCGCGAAGTCGATCCAGGACGTCACTGAGGAGATCGTCCTCAAGCTTGCCCGCCACGCCCGCGAGATCACCGGCAAACGCCACCTCTGCATGGCCGGCGGCGTGGCGCTCAACTGCGTGGCCAATGGCGTGCTGCTGCGCGCGGGGATCTTCGACGACATCTGGATCCAGCCCGCGGCGGGGGACGCCGGCGGCGCCCTCGGCGCCCCTCTCGCGGTCTGGCACAACGCCATGGACAAGCCGCGGACGGTCTCGCTCTCGGCCGCCGGCAAGCCGCGGGACGCCATGCGCGGCTCGCTGCTCGGCCCCGAGTTCACGCGCGAGCAAACCCGGGAGTTCCTCGACTTCCACGGCTATCCCTACGAGGAGCTCTCGGACGCCGACTGGGCGCGGCGGATCGCCGAGGTGATCGCGGGCGAGAACGTCATCGGCCTCTGCCAGGGGCGGATGGAGTTCGGGCCGCGGGCGCTCGGCGGCCGCTCGATCATCGGCGACGCGCGCAGCCCCAAGATGCAGTCGGTGATGAACCTGAAAATCAAGTACCGGGAGAGCTTCCGGCCGTTCGCGCCGAGCGTGCTGGAGGAGCGGGTGTCGGACTACTTCGACCTCGACCGGCCGAGCCCCTACATGCTGCTAGTGGCCGACGTCGTCGAGAGCCGGCGCGTTCCGAAGCGGGGGGACGAGCGCGACCTGCCGCTGACCGAGTGGGTGAACCGGCCGCGCTCGGACGTCCCCGCGATCACCCACGTCGACTACTCGGCGCGCATCCAGACGGTCGGCGAGGAGAGCCCGCGCTACCACGCGATCATCCAGGAGTTCGAGAAGCTCACCGGTTACGGGGTGATCGTCAACACCAGTTTCAACGTACGCGGCGAGCCGATCGTCTGCACGCCGGAAGACGCCTACCGGTGCTTCATGCGCACGGAGATGGACTATCTGGTGCTCGGTCCCTTCCTGCTCGACAAGAAAGCGCAGCCTGAGATCGAGGAGAAGGGGGACTGGCGGCAGGAATTCCAGTTGGATTAGCGTTCTGTAGGGGCGGCCCTATGTGGCCGCCCTGGGTGGGGAACAGGGCGGCCACATAGGGCCGCCCCTACAAGTCAGGTGGAGTAGAATCAAATCATGCGTAAAGTTCGCTACTTCGGCTCCTTCATGGGCGAGATCGTCCAGTTCGCCCGGCAGAACAAGGTCTACTGGATCGTCCCCCTGGTGCTCATCCTGGGGCTGGTGATCCTGCTGGTCGTCACCAGCCAGGCCACGGCGCCGTTCATCTACACGCTGTTCTAGACGTCCAATGGGAGGTTTCCGCATGAGAATGCGCCTCGACGCGACCTGTGTGGCCTGTTTCGCCCTTCTGACCTTGGGGCTGGCTGCCGGACCGGCCGCCGCCCTCGACTGCTCGTCGCCCACGATCGTCGGGACGAGCGGCAACGATTTCATCTATGCCCCGAGCAGCGCCGACGTCATCATCGGCAACGGCGGCGACGACCAGATCTACGGCAACAACGGCAACGACCAGATCTGCGGCGGGAGCGGCATCGACAGGCTCTACGGCGGCTACGGCGACGACGACATCGGCGGCTTCGGCAACGCCGACCTGGTTGAGGGGGAACCCGGCAACGACATCCTGGCCGGGCATGACGGCAATGACAGCGTCTACGGCGGCTCTGAGAACGACCAGCTCTTCGGCGGCCTCGGCGACGACTACATGTACGGCGAAACCGGAACTGACCTGGTCAACGGCCGCGAGGGCACCGACCACTGCACATCCGGCGAGACGTATCTGAGCTGCGAGTTCATCAGCTAGCTCCTCGAACGGCCCTCAATTCAGGCTCACCTCCTGGTCGGCGCCGCCCGTCGTGGCCGACGCCGACCAGACCCGGCCGTCCGGCGCCGTGGCGCGCACGGTCCACACGCCGGCGGGAACCCCGTCCACCACCGCTCTGCCTCCCAGCACTTCCCAGGTGGCCCGCACCGTTCCGTCGGGACTCAGGTTCCGCAGGAAGGTCCCGTCCGCGCCGGTCACGGTCAAGGCGGCCACCGCGTCGGAGGTGCCCAGGGCGGGCACCCGGACGGTGAGGCGCCCCGCGTCCGGGAGGACGGCCGGCACGATGCCCCCCGGCACCCGCGCCGGCACGGCGACCAGGGCGCCTCCCGGGGCGGCGACGAGAACGCTCCAGGAGCCTGCCGGAACGGTGGAGAACCGGACGCGGCCGGCACCATCGACCGGCCGGGTCTCGAAGAGGATCTGGCGGCCGGCGCCGTCGAGCACGGCGGCGGTGACGCGGGGGGGTCTCCGGCCGGAAGCGAGGCGAACGTCGAGGTCCAGGCCGGCGGCCGGGTCGAGAGGGATCTTCATTTCCCGCAGGCTGGAGGCGGCGCCGACGTCCAGCTCCCGCTCGTTGGGAGCGTAGCCTTCACGGGTAGCCGTGAGCCGGTACCGCCCCTCGGTGACCGCGGGCAGGGCGAAATAGCCGTCGGCATCCGTGGCGATGGTGATCAGGAAGGCGGCTTCCCCTCCCGCGAGCCGGCGCAGGGAGACGACGGCGTCCGGCAGGGGCTCGGCGGAAGCCGAGTCGACCACGGTGCCGCTCACCGGCACGGCCGCGATCTGGACGAGGAGGTCGCGATCGGAGTCGAGGCGCAGCTCCTCGCTGTGGTTGAGCAGCTCCCGCTGGCTCACCACCTGGAGCCGGTAGGCGCCGGGCTGGAGATCCTCGACGCGAAAAGCGCCCTCCCAGTCGGTCGCCACCTGGCGCGCGGCGGTGACGTCGCGGCCGCGGAGCGAGAGGGAGGCGCCGGCGAGAGGCTCGCCGCCATAGAGGACGCGGCCGGTGAGGGTGAGGCGGCCGCCGAGCTCCAGGTCGAGCCGGGCCTCCTCCTGGCCCGGCTCCAGGTCGACGCGCCCCCGGGCTTCACGGGTTCCGCCCCGCAGCTCGGCGGTGACCACCCATTCGCCGGGTCCGAGATCGGCGATCTCGTAAGCGCCCTGAAAGTTCACCCGGCCGGACCGCTCGCCGGTGCCGTCGTCCCGCCGGGCCCGCACCTCCACCTCCGCGAGGTCGTAGAGGTCGAGCTTGAGGATGCGGCCGGCAATCCGGGCGCCACGGTCGAGGCGGATTACCACGCCCCGGACGGGCGCATCCGTCACGGTGACGGCACCGGCGGCCTCGGTGGGGAGATACCCCTCCTTGCCGACCCGCAGCGACCAGACCCCGGCCTGGACGTTGGGAAAACGGAACGCGCCATCGGCGCCGCTACGAGCGGTCTGCTCCCGGGGGGAGCCGGCTGGGAAGAGCGCGATCTCGGCGGCGGCGATCCCCTCACCGGCGCGGTCCACGACCCGCCCCTCGACCTCCCGCCCTTCGGCCAGGACGAGATCCAGGGGATTGTCCCCCGGCCGCACATCGAGCTCCCGGTCGAAGGGAAGATAGTCGCGGTGCAGGAGCTGAACCTTGCGGCGGCCGGTGGGGAGCCCCTCCAACCGGTAGAAGCCGTCCGCGTCGGAGATCGCGGCCGCCGAACCGCAGACGACCCGGGCATCCTCCACCGGGTCGCCGGCGGAGGTGCGGACTCTCCCCTCGATCACCGCCCCGCGGTCGAGCTCGACCTTGAGGCCGTCCACTCCCTCGGGAGGGAGCCGGAGGTCTCTCCCCTGGGCCGGCTGGAATCCGGCGGCCCAGGCATCGAGGGTCGCCCCACCGGGCGGGACGCCGTCGAAGACGAAGCGGCCGTCGGCATCCGCCGCGGTCCTGGTGGTGGCGCCCCCGACATGGCGAATGATCCCCCGCTCCCCGCCGGGCCGCTCCGACCGCAGCTCGAGCTCGGCTCCGGCCACCGGCCGCTCCCCGGCGTCCACCACCCGGCCGGCCACGCGCACCCCCCGGTCGAGGACGATCCGTAACGGCCTGGCGGTGGGAGCGGGTACCCCGGCGGCGTTGCCGGGGCGGTAGCCGGCCGCGCGCACCTCGAGGTCCAGCCGTTCTCCCCGGCGCAGGTCCGAGAGGATGAAGCGGCCGTCCGAGCCCGTGGTCGCCTCGGGCTTGCGGTCGATCGGCACCCCCGCGTCGGTGGCGAAACGGAGCCGCCGGAGATCCTTGCCAGCGTACACCTCGGCTCCGGAGACGGGCTTCCCCTCGCGGTCGACGACCGCCCCTCGCACCTCGGCCCCGGGCTCGAGGATCACCGTGCCGAGATCGCAAGGGCCCTCGCCGGCCGGAATCGGCACGGCGCGGACGGTTACCGCGGCGAATCCCTCCCTGGCGACCCGGAGGTCCACCCGTCCGGCCGGCAGGGCGACCACGGTGAAGCGGCCGTCGGCGCCGGCCACGGCGCTCCAGGAATCGACGCCGTTCCCCCTGCCGCGCGGGACCGCCGGCGGGTCGCCCGCGGCGGGAGCGCGCTCTCCCGTGGTGGCCGCCAGGAAGATTCCGGCTCCGGGCACCGGCTGCCCGGAGCGATCGATCACGCGGCCGGAGGCGGTCCGCCCCCGTCCCAGGACAAGGCGCACCCCTTCGCGGGTCTTGCCGGGGGCGAGGCCGGAAAGGGAGATCCTGGCGGGGGCCCATCCGGGGAGGAGCGCCCGCAGCTCCCAGGTCTCTCCGGCGAGAAGCCGGGCGAGAAGGAAGCGGCCGTCCGGCCCGGCGGTGGCTCGTGGATCGGCCGGCCCCGAGCGCGAAAAGCTCCTCGCCCGGTCCCAGGAGAGGAGAACGGCCTGGACCCGCGCGCCGGCCAGCGGCTTGCTGGCGCCGTCCACGACCAGGCCGGCGACCGCCGCGGCGGGGTCGAGGGCGAGGGTCGGGGCGTGGAGAGAGCCGGCCCGGGTCCAGGCGAAGCGCCGCGAGAGGGGGAGGTGGCCGGCGGCTTCGGCCTGGAGAGCCGAGCCCTCGAGCTCGATGGCGGCGAGCCCATATCCCCCCTGGGCATCCGTGCGGGCGAAGGCTCCTGGATCGGCGGCCAGCCAGACGAGGGCGCCGGCGAGCGGCTTCCGGCTCGCCGAGTCGATCGCCCTCCCCGCCAGCGACGCGGCCGGAGGGAGCGTGAGACGGACGGGGTCCTTGCCGGCGGGCAGCATGCCCGTCCACCGCCGGCCATCCGCGGCGAGGAGGCGGACCCTGGCGGGAACGCCCGCGGGGACGGCCAGGCGGACGCGGCCATCCTCCCCCGTCACCGCGGCGGGCCCTTGAATGTCACCCAGACGGATCTGCACTCCCGGCACTGGCCGGCCTTCGGCGCCCTGGACCTCGATCGTCCGGAGGTCGCCGGCCACGGCAGGCAACGCGAGCCGCCCCCCTTCGAGCCCCGTCCCTTTTACGGTGGCGGCACCGGCGACGGCGAGCGCCGTGAGCCGCTCCCGCCTCGCTCTCGGGAGCTCCAGCGTGCCGTCCGCCGCGGTGAGACCGAGCCGGGGGCGGATGGCCCAGCCAGCGGCGGCCCGCAACGCGGAAGCCTCGCTCGCCGCGTACAGCCAGACTCCGGCCGCAGGGGTGCCGTCCGGAGAGATCACCTGGAAACGGGCGTGGACATCCTCGATCAGGACGGCGGGGGGGAGCTCCACCGGCTCCACCACGGCCAGCGGGGCGTACTGCAAAGGAACGAATCCCGGCGCCTGGACGACGACCGTCCAGAGACCGGCGCCTGGGGCCGTCAAGGCGAAGCGGCCGGCGCGGTCGGTCGCCGTGGCTGTCGCCGGCTCGCCGTAGGTGCGTCCGCCGAGCACCATCCGCCCCCATTCATAGCTGCTCGGGAGGGCGCTCAGCTCCACCCGGACGCCTGCCACGGGAGTGCCGTCCGGCCGGACAACTGCGCCGGTGACTCCATGGAATGGCGCACCGGCGCCGGGGGCCGGCCGCGCGGGAGCGGCCGAGCCCAGAGGAGTGGCCAGGAGGATGAGCAGCGCTATCGCTGGCAAGAAAGACGGGCGGCGGACGATCATGAAGGCTCCTCGGTTTCGCGAATCTTACTCGAGCCCGCGCCCCCCGCACTTGCCGTCCCGGGGGGGTTGGGCCACAATAGCCGCACGATGCGTCGTTTCAAACCGGTTCATGGTGTGCTGATCGTCCTGCTGTCCCTGGGGGCGCTCTGGGGGGCCGAGATGGCCCTCGAGGGGCGGCTCAACTCGCAGGGGTTCCAGCGGGTGTCGCCCGGCCGTGAAGGCCAGGTGCGGATCGACGTGGCGGATCTGAAGCCGCAGGAGGTCCGGTTCTTCCAGTTCCTGAATTCCGGGAACCAGGAGGTGCGGTTCTTCGTCGGCCGCGACAAGGCGGGCAAGGTGCAGGTCGCCTTCGACGCCAACGAGCAGTGCGCCAAGTTCAAGCGCGGCTTCCGGCACGACGGGGAGTGGATGGTCTGCAACAAGTGCGACAAGGCCTTCCGCCTCCTCGAGATCAACTCCGGGGGCGAGGGGTGTACGCCCATCCCGGTCCACCATCAGATCGCGGGCTCGGAGCTGGTCCTCGCCGAGACCGACATCCTCCAGGGGTGGCGGCTGTTCCATTGACAGTATCCACCTGAGACAACTGACGTGAAATCAGAGCTTTGACGGCCAGCCCCGCGATGTTGTATCTTCGCCCCGTCCGGAAAGGTTAGCTAATGTGCGCAGACTTCGTGCTCTACGAGGAGGAGTTCAAGCACCTTGAGGAGGCCCTGCGCCGTCTGCGCCAGGAGGCCAACGCCAAGGCTGTCTTCCTCATCGACAAGAACGGCCAGCAGATCGCCTCGGCGGGGGACGTCGAACAGTTCGACACCACCTCGCTGGCTTCGCTGACGGCCGGCAACGTGGCCGCCACGGATGGTCTGGCGAAGCTGATCGGGGAGCGGGAGTTCTCTGTTCTGTTCCATGAGGGGCAGCAGGACCACATCCATATCTCCATCGTCGCCAAGCGCGCCATCCTGGTGGTCATCTTCGACGACCGCTCCTCTCTGGGTCTCGTGCGCCTGCGGGTCAAGCGGGCGAGCGTGGATCTCGAGAAGATCTTCGAAGTGATGCTGCAGAAGGGTGAAAAAGGCGCGCAGGGACCGGCCCACGCGAGCCCCTTTTCGGAGATCACCGACGACGACATCGACGCGCTCTTCGGCGAATAGCCGCGGAGGGCGGCGCCGGCCGGCGGCGGCTCGGCACCTGGAGCGCGGCTTCAGGCGAGCCCGGCGGAGCGCCCCGATCACGCAAAGGCACCGACGACGATGACTTTCATCAACTACGCCAGCAAAGAGATCAACTGCAAGATCGTCTACTACGGCCCCGGCCTGTGTGGAAAGACGACCAATCTGCAGTACATCTACAACAAGACCGCCCCCGAATCGAAGGGCAAGATGATCTCCCTGGCCACCGAGGCCGACCGCACGCTCTTCTTCGATTTCCTGCCGCTCGACCTCGGCAGCATCCGGGGCTTCACCACCCGGTTCCATCTCTATACCGTCCCCGGCCAGGTGTTCTACGACGCCAGCCGCAAGCTGATCCTCAAGGGGGTCGACGGCGTCATCTTCGTCGCCGACAGCCAGGAGGCGCGGATGGAGGCCAACATCGAGTCGATTCGCAACCTGGAGCAAAACCTCAAGGAGCACGGTTTCGATCTGGCGACGGTCCCCTATGCCCTGCAATTCAACAAGCGGGACCTGCCGAGTGTGGCGCCGGTGGACGAGATGTATCGCACGCTCAACTACAAGCGCGAGCCCACCTTCGAAGCGGTGGCGACGACGGGAGTCGGCGTCTTCGACACCCTGAAGTCGGTCGCGAAGCAGATCCTGATCGAGCTGAAGAAACGCTAGCGAAAGGGAGCCATGGCCAAGGCCGCCAAGCCCAAGACGCCGTCGAAGACCGAACCGAAAGTCGACGCACCCGCCGCCCCCGCCGCGACGGCGCCCAGGAAGACCGTCGGAGGGGCCGATCCTTCCCTCGAAGCCCTGAGCCAGGGGCTCGCCGCCCTGCAAGGGCAGGACTGGAAGAAGGCGGTGGAGCACTTCGAGCGGGCGGTCGAGCAGAGCGACCAGCCCGAGGTGAAGGACCGCGCCAAGCAGTTCCTGACCGTCAGCCGGCAGCGGGCTCAAGGGTCGGCGAAGCCGGCCGGCGCCAAGGGTGTCGCCGCCGAGGAGTCGGACCCCTATCTCCAGGCAGTCTACGAGAAGAACCGGGGTAACCTCGCGGAGGCCCTGGAGATCAGCCGCAAAGGCGGGCAGGACCAGAAGGACGAGCGCTTCGCCTATCTGGCGGCCTCCATTCACGCGGTCGAGAGCCGGTGGGACGACGCGGCGCAGGCGCTTGCCCGAGCGGTCGAGCTGAACCCCAAGAATCGCATCCATGCCTTCCACGACCCCGACTTCTCCGAGCTCCGCAAAAATCGCGACCTCCGCCCCCTCTTCGGCCTCTCCTGATCCGGCGGCCGCGCCGGGCAAGGCCCTGGTGGCGATCGGCGGCGGCACCGGCCTGTCGGCCCTCCTGCGCGGCCTCAAGCATTACGCAGGGACCGAGCGGCTGCGCCAGCTCACCGGGGTGGTCACCGTCACCGACGACGGCGGCTCCTCCGGCCGGTTGCGCCGCGAGTTCGGCGTGTTGCCGCCGGGGGACATCCGCAACTGTATCGCCGCCCTCGCCGACGACGAGGACCTGCTGACCCGCCTCTTCCAGTACCGCTTCCCGAACGGCGGTGGGCTGCTCGGCCACTCCTTCGGCAACCTGTTCCTGACCGCGCTGACCGGCATCACGGGCGACTTTCACCAGGCGATCCTCACCGCCGAGTCGATCCTGTCGGTCCGCGGCAAGATCTTCCCGGCGACGCTGACCGACGTGCGGCTGCGCGCGCGCGGCGCCTCGGGGAAGGTCTACGAGGGGGAATCGGAGGTGGGGCTCTCGGGCGAGGAGCTGACGGCGGTCGAGCTCGACCCTGGCGCTCCCCCGGCATTCCCGCAGGCGGTGGCCGCCCTGGAAACCGCCGACCTGATCCTGCTCGGCCCCGGCTCGCTCTACACCTCGATCCTCCCCAACCTGCTGATCCCCGGCATCCGCCAGGCGCTCGCCAGGTCCAGGGCGCGGGTGGTGCTGCTGCTCAACCTGATGACCCAGCCGGGCGAGACCGACCGCATGATGGGGATCGACCACCTGAACGCCCTGGTGCGGCACGCCGGCTCAGGGGTTGTCGACGCGGTGCTGGTCAACTCGACCGAGATCCCGGCGGCGCTGATCTCCCACTATGCCGGGACCTACTCGGAACCGGTGGCGATCGACCGCGCCGCCCTGGAGGCAGTGGGCGTCGAGGTCCACGAAGCCGACCTGCTGGCGGCGGACGGCGACCTGATCCGGCACGATTCCGAGAAGCTGGCGGCGGCGGTGCTGGGGTTGACGGAATCTGTCAAAACGGTGTCTTTGACGTAGGGGAGGGGCTTGTCCCCTCCCCTACTTTCCCTGGATCGATCGTAGGAGAATGATCCCATGCCCAACCCCCGCCCCCGCGTCGCCGTGATCCTCGCCGCCGGCAAGGGGACGCGCATGAAGTCCTCCCTGCCCAAGGTGCTGCACCGGGCCGCCGGCCGCCCTCTCCTCCAGTGGGCCGTGGACGCCGCGCGCGCCGCCGGCTGCGAGCGCATCCTGATCGTCGTCGGCCATGGCGCCGAGCGGGTGCGCGAGGAGATCGGCGGCACTGGTGGCGAAGACCTCGGCTGGGTCCTCCAAGCCGAGCAGAAGGGCACCGGCCACGCCCTCGCTCAGGCCGAGGCCGGGATTCCGGGGGAGGCCACCATCCTCGTGCTCTCCGGCGATGTGCCGCTGGTCCAGCCCGCGACGCTCGACCGGCTCGCCGTGGCCGCCGAGGAGGGATGGGGCGCCCTGGCGGTCGCCGAGCTCCCCGATCCGGGCGCGCTCGGCCGGGTGATCGTGGAGGACGGCGCCTTCTGGGGGATCGTCGAGTTCAAGGACGCGACCCTGGAGCAACGGGCCGTCCGGCTGATCAACGCCGGGATCTACGCCCTCCCCGCCCCGGAGATCTTCGAGTACCTGCGGAACCTGGACGCCAACAACGCCCAGGGGGAGCTCTACCTGACCGACGCCGTCACCAACGCCGGACGGGCCGGCCGGCCGGTGCGCCTGATCACCCTTCCCGATCTCGATGAGGCGCTGGGGGTCAACGACCGCACCGAGCTCGCCCAGGTCCACCGGCTGCTGATCGGACGCCACCAAGTGGCGCTGATGAAAGCCGGGGTGACCATCCTGGAGCCCGAGCGGACGTCCATCGAGCCCGGGGTGCGGATCGGCGAGGACACGGTGATCCACCCCGGGGTCGCCCTGCTGGGAAACACCTCGATCGGCCGCGGCTGCGTCATCCATCAGGGAGCGTGGCTGCGCGATACCACGGTCGCCGATGGAACAACCATCGAGCCCTACAGCGTTCTGGAGAGCGCCGAGGTGGGGGAAGGCTGCCGGGTGGGCCCCTTCGCCCGGTTGCGGCCGGCATCACGCTTGCGTAAAGGAGCCCGGGTGGGCAACTTCGTCGAGGTGAAGAACTCGGTGCTGGGCGAGAGCGCCAAGGCGAACCATCTCGCCTACGTGGGCGATACCACCGTGGGCGAGAAGGCCAACATCGGCGCCGGCGTCGTCACCTGCAACTACGACGGCGTGCGCAAGAGCCCGACCGAGATCGGCGCCGGCGCCTTCATCGGCAGCGACACCATGCTGGTGGCACCCGTAAAGGTGGGGGCCGGCGCCTCGACGGCGGCCGGATCGATCATCACCAAGAACGTCCCGGACGGGGCGCTCGCGGTCGGACGGGTGCGGCAGAAGAACCTGGAGGGTTGGGCCGGCGGGCTCCGCCGCGGACAGCGGAACGACCCGGATGGGAAAAATCAGAAAGGGAACGAGTAGCCACTATGTGCGGAATCGTCGGATACGTTGGACAGCGTGAAGTCGTGCCTCTGCTGATGGACGGCCTGCGCCGTCTGGAGTACCGGGGGTACGATTCGGCCGGCGTCGTGGCGGTGCGCGACGGCGAGTTCCAGACCGTCAAAGCCGAGGGCAAGCTCGACCGCCTGAAGGAGAAGCTCGAGAAGCAGCCGCTGACCGGGCGCTACGGTCTCGGCCACACCCGCTGGGCCACACACGGGCCGCCAAGCGAGCGCAACGCCCACCCGATGGTGGACTCACGCCGCCGGCTGGCGCTGATCCACAACGGCATCATCGAGAACTTCCTGCCGCTCAAGAAGCGGCTGATCGCCGAGGGGTGGACCTTCACCTCGGACACCGACACCGAGGTGGTGGCGAACCTCATCTCCTCCTATCTCGACGGCGACCTGCGCGCCGCGGTGACGCGGGCCGTCCGCGAGCTGGAGGGGATGTACGCCTTCGCCGTGGTGAGCGTCGAGACTCCAGGACAGGAGATCGTGGCCGCCCGCCAGGGGCCGCCGCTGGTCATCGGCCTGGCCGAGGGGGAGCAGTTCCTCGCCTCCGATCCGGCCGCCCTGCTCGCCTACACCAAAGACGTGATCTTCCTCGAGAACGGCGACATCGGCCGCATGACCCCCGCCGGGGTCGAGATCCAGGACCGCGCCGGCAAGCCCGTCGAGCGCCCCGTGCAGCACCTCAACTGGGACCCGATCCAGGCCGAGAAGGGGGGCTACAAGCACTTCATGCTCAAGGAGATCCACGAGCAGCCACAGGTCGTGCAGGAGACCTTCGCCGGGCGCGTGGACTTCGAGCGGGCCGAGGTCATCCTCGACACCGTCAAGATCACCAGGGAAGAGGTCGAGAAAATCGAGCGCCTCCATCTGCTGGCCTGCGGTACCTCCTGGCACTCGGCGCTAGTGGGCAAGTTTCTGATCGAGAACATCGCCCGCGTGCCGGTCGAGGTCGACTACGGCTCCGAGTACCGCTACCGCGACCCGATCGTCTCCGACCGCGTGCTCGCCGTCGGCATCTCCCAGTCGGGCGAGACGGCGGACACCCTCTCGGCGATGGAGGCGGCCCACGAGCGGGGCGCGCGCCTGTTCTCGGTCTGCAACGTGGTGGGGAGCCAGGCCACCCGCATCAGCGAGGGGGTGATCTACACCCACGCCGGTCCGGAGATCGGCGTCGCCTCGACCAAGGCGTTCACCACCCAGCTCGTGGCCCTCTACCTGCTCGCCCTCTACCTGCGGCAGTGCAAGCTGGGCAAGCTCGAGCGGCACTACCTCGACGATCTGACCCGTCTGCCGCAGGCGGTCGACGAGGTGATCCGCCGGCAGGAGACCCACATGGACGAGCTGGCTCGCAAGTACCACCGGGCGCAGAACTTCCTCTACCTGGGCCGGGGGATCAACTACCCGATCGCGCTCGAGGGGGCGTTGAAGCTGAAGGAGATCTCCTACATCCACGCCGAGGGGTACCCCGCCGGCGAGATGAAGCACGGGCCGATCGCGCTGATCGACGAGAAGCTGCCGGTGGTGGCAATTGCCACTGGCGACCAGCTCTCCGAGAAGACCAAGAGCAACATGCAGGAGGTCAAGGCCCGCGACGGCATCGTGATCGCCGTCACCGACCGCGACCCCGAAGAGCTGGGCGGCGTCGCCGACGAGGTGATCGAGGTCCCCACCGTCTCGCCGCTCCTGCAGCCGATCGTCAACGTGGTGCCGCTGCAGCTCCTCGCCTACTTCATCGGCGTCCGCCGCGGGGCGGACGTGGATCAGCCGCGGAATCTGGCGAAGAGTGTGACGGTGGAGTAGGAAGAGAGGTCAACATGACGAGGCAGAGAACGTTTGCCGCAATCCTCCACAAGGAAGGCGATCTCTAGGTCGCCGAATGCCCGGAAGTTGGCACGGTCAGCCAGGGGTCGTCTCTGGACGAGGCGGTCAACCTGAAGGAAGCCACAGAGCTCTTCCTGGAGGAGTTTCCGCTTCCCGAGGGTGAAAGATATCTCCTGACGACGTTCGAGGTCGCCGTTGGTTCGGCCGCCTAGCGTCTCCGGGGAGGACGTCATCCGGGCTTGGCGAGGAGCGTGACGGGGGAGTAGGAAGCTTCAGGGCTCCAGGTAGTCCTCGAGTTGGAGGACCCGGAGCCCCGGCATCGACGGAATTCGGCCGTCGTTGGTAAGGAAGGTCGGGCATTCCGCACTCAGAGCCGAAGCGACCTGGAGTGCGTCCGGTGTTTTCAGCCGTGCGACAGCCCGGACGTGTGCCGCCGCGCGCAGCAGGCCGGAATCGATCGGGACGAGGTGCAGACCCTGGCTTCGCGTCAGGAACCGCTCATACTGGCGCGCCAGCACCTCGTTGCCTGTCCGGAGAGGGACGACCAGCGTCTCCAGCAACGTAAGAGCGCAGGTGACAGCCTCCAGACGACCCTCGGTGATGGCCTCAAAGATCGGGTCGACGAGTTGGAGATACTGGGGATTTTCTTCGATGTAATAGATGAAAATCGAGGAATCCAGGGCCACGGGACCGGCCCCGATCTCGCTCAGGAGTCCCAAGAATCCCGCTCCTCCCGGATGTACGCGGCCGCGTCGATCCCCTTCCAGAGCTCCTTACCCAAGCCCCGCAAGCCACGGATGGAGAGAGGCTCCTCCTGCTCCAAGGTCTGATGGAGGAGGTGAATGACCTCCTGAGCTAGTGAGCGGTGCTCTTGCTGCGCCCGTTCCTGGAGCTTCTCGTAGAGTGGATCGGGAAAATTCTTGATGTTGAGGGTTGCCATGAATTCCTCCTCGTTGCCTCCATTGTGGAGGAACACAATCGCAACTTCAATATACTCCCGGTATGGAAGCCCCGGCCACCCTCTACACCCAACGCCGCGACGCCTTCGCCGCCGAGGAGTCCCGACTGGCCGGGATCTCCTCCCGGTTTTCGCTTCTCCGCGGCGCCCTGTTCCTGGCTTTCGTCGTCTGCCTCGCGGTGATCCTGGTACAGCGGGGGAACCCGGGATGGGGTTGGTGGGCTGGCGCTGGGTTCTGGCTGGTTGTCTTCTTCTGGGTCCTCCCCTACCATGACCGGGTCATCCAGCGGCAGCGGCGACAGGGGGAGCTGCGGACGATCAACGAGGAGGGGCTGCTGCGGATCGCCCGCGACTGGACGCGCCTGCCCCTCCCCTCCCTCCCGGAGCCAGACGACACGGAACGGCCGATCGCGCGCGACGTCAACCTCTTCGGCCGCGCCTCGGTGGCCCAACTGCTCGGCACAGTCCACACCCCGCCCGGCAAGACCGCCCTCGTGGACTGGCTACTCCACCCCGCGCCGCCCGAGGAGATCGTCTGCCGTCAGGAGGCGGTCGCGGAGCTGGCGCCCGAGATCGACCTGCGCCAGCGGCTCGAGGCGCACGCCCGGCCCATGGACAAGCGGGAGCCGGACATCGAGCCCTTCCTGCGCTGGGCCGAGGGGGAACCGTGGCTGCTACGGCGGCCGGGGATGATCTGGCTGACGCGGATTCTCACGGTCCTGACCCCTGCCGCCGGCCTCGCGGCTGCCTTGACTCCCTTGCCGGCCGGCGTCTTTCTCCTCCTGGCGACGATCAACATCGCGCTCAGCTATCAGCTCAGGGAACGGACGCACGGCACCTTCGACCGGATCGGGGCGCGCGAGAAGGACTTTCAGCTCTACGCCGAGGCCCTGGAGACGATCGCGGAGCATGCCTACAAAACCGGAGAGCTGCGCCAGATCGCGGGGGAGTTCTCCCATCGGGACCGTCCGGCTCATGCCTGGATGGCCCTCCTCGACCACCGGCTCGACCTCTCGGACGTGCGCCACTCCTCCTATCTCCATCTGCCCCTCGCGGCGATCTTCCTCTGGGACTTCCACATCCTTCTCCTGCTGGAGAAGTGGCAGCGGGACGCCGGCGCCCAAGCGCGCGGGTGGCTCGCGGCGCTCGGCCGCTTCGAGGCGCTGGCCGCCCTGGCGAGTCTCAAATTCGAGCAGCCGGAGTGGTGCTTCCCGGTGGTGGACCGCGCGGCCGACCGCTTCGCCGCCGAGGGGCTCGGACACCCCCTGATCGCGGACGGCCAGCGGGTGTCGAACGACGTCGAGGTCGGCCCGGCGGGCACGTTCCTGCTGGTGACCGGCTCCAACATGTCGGGCAAGAGCACGCTGCTGCGCTCGATCGGGGTCAACGCGGTGCTCGCCCAGGCGGGCGGGCCGGTCGCCGCCACGGCGTTGCGCATGCCGCCGGTGATCCTGGCGACCAGCATCCTGGTCGAGGACTCGCTCGCCGACGGGGTCTCCTTCTTCATGGCGGAGCTCCAGCGCATCCAGAAGGTGGTCGCGGCGGCGGACCGCGCTCATGGCGAGGGGCGCGTCCTGCTCTATCTCCTCGACGAGGTGCTGCGGGGGACCAACAGCTTCGAGCGGCAGGTGGCGGTGCGGCGGGTGGTGCTCCACCTGCTGCGGCGGGGAGCGATCGGCGCGGTCTCGACCCACGATCTCCAACTCGCCGAGGTCGAGGAACTGAAGAGCGTCTGCGTCCCCGTCCACTTCCGGGAGACGATCCACTCCGGCGGGGACCCGCCGATGACCTTCGACTACGTGATGCGGCCCGGGGTGGCGACGACGGTCAACGCGCTCAAGTTGATGGAGCTGGTGGGATTGCCCGCGGAGAGCTGATCCCAGCCTGAGCCACAACTCAGGCGTAAGAAAACTTGACATCAGCAAAGAGAAGGCTTATCTTAGGGGCAATGCGGCGAGAGCCGCAGGTGGATAGCTCGTAAGGGCTAGCGTGACTGGGCTCCTAAACGGAGCCCTTTCATTTTGGGGCGCTCAGTCCAGCCACACCTTGCCATACCCAGTAATTCGGCCAGAATACAGATTGCAATTTATCCTTTGTCGCGCTGCCTCTAGTAGGGAAGTGCTGAAATCGTTCGGCGTGTTCTCGCCCCGTCGTTCTGCCACCATTTCGCGCTTGAAGGGGTAGGCTAAGAGGTCAGCAAGCTCTAGCCCAGCGATCGCGTGCTCTTTCTTCTTTAGCTTGATTTTCGTGCTTGTCAGGACACTTTGAAATTGCTCCGCCGAATGGAAGCGGGTACCCCTCTGAAGCGTGAGCTCGAACGCTTCCCCCAACTCCTGGTCCTCGACCTTCCCGCGCGACTCCGCCATTACATCGCCTTCAGCACCATGAAGCTGCAACCAGCCCGCGTAGCGTTCCAGTAGCGCCGCAACACAATAGTGGTAAGGGTGGAAAAGCTCGCGGTAGGTCTTCGTTCTATGAGATGCCTTGTCGATGACAACGCACGTCATTCGATACTTTCCTTCTTGAACTACCTTAAGTAGACCGTCCTCGAACTGCCTGTTCAGGTCCTCATTCCTCAGACGGCCAAAGATCTTGCGCCGCTCTAAGATGTCTTTCCGGTGCAAGCAGATGGCGGAATCGTCTGGGTGCCAACCGAAGATGTCGGCCTTTAAAAGCTGCAAAGCCTCGGCGAAGCTCCTGTAGGGTGCTTCGACATTGAACCAGATCCCCAAGAGGCCCAGATACCTGTGGTTGTCGTGGTCGGCCAGCTTGAACGTATGATCGCCGGACTCGTCGATGTAGAGCCGGTACCGCCGCTTCTCTTTATTGGACACAATCCCCATGTTCTATTCCTGACCGGGACTTACTTCTCCCCAATGAAAAAGGGCGCCACCCGAAGGTAGCGCCCTTGCCAGTCGATCCGCTTCGGATCAGGGGCGAACGGCCTGCGTGGTCGACGTGTGGCTCGTCGCCTCGACCGGGATCCGCATGCCGTAGAACGAGCGCCAGACGAAGATCATCGAGATCACCAGGAAGATGCCCGACATCATGAGCCGCGTCGAGGTGGCCATCTCGACCGCCAGCTCGACGGCGAGAAGGCCGAAGAGGGTGGTGAACTTGATGACCGGGTTCATGGCCACCGACGAGGTGTCCTTGAACGGATCGCCGACGGTGTCGCCGACGACCGTAGCGGCGTGGAGCGGCGTCCCCTTCTCCTTGAGCTCGACCTCGACGATCTTCTTCGCATTGTCCCAGGCGCCGCCGGCGTTGGCCATGAAGATCGCCTGGTAGAGGCCGAAGATCGCGATCGAGATCAGGTAGCCGATGAAGAAGTAGGGCTCGAGGCACGCGAAACCGAGCGTGCTGAAGAACACCGTCAGGAAGATGTTGAACATCCCCTTCTGGGCGTAGGTGGTGCAGATGGCGACGACCTTCTTGCTGTCCTCGGTCGAGGCCTTCGTGGCGCCGGCGTCGAGCCGGATGTTCTGCTTGATGAACTCGACGGCCCGGTAGGCGCCGGTCGACACCGCCTGGCAGGAGGCGCCGCTGAACCAGTAGATCACCGCGCCGCCGGTGATCAGGCCGAGCAGGAACGGCGGGTGGAGCAGCGAGAGGTACTTGACGTACTCCGGCTGCAGGCCGTGGGTGAGCACCACGATGATCGAGAAGATCAGCGTCGTCGCGCCCACGACCGCGGTGCCGATGAGCACCGGCTTGGCGGTCGCCTTGAAGGTGTTGCCGGCGCCGTCATTGGCCTCCAGGTGGTGCTTGGCGGTGTCGAAGTCGGGCGCGAAGCCGAAGTCCTTCTGGATCTCCTGCTTGATGTTGGGCAGGGTCTCGATGGTCGACAGCTCGAAGACGGACTGCGCGTTGTCGGTCACCGGACCATAGGAGTCGACGGCGATCGTCACCGGGCCCATGCCGAGGAAGCCGAAGGCCACGAGGCCGAAGGCGAACACGGCCGGGGCGATCATCAGGTTGCCCGGCAGAGTCGTGCTGACGCCGTAGCCGGCGCCCATCAGGGCGACGATGGTCAGGCCCAGCCAGTAGGCGCTGAAGTTGCCGGCGATCAGGCCGGCGAGGATGTTGAGCGACGCGCCGCCCTCGCGGGAGGCGGTCACCACCTCCTTGACGTGCCCCGACTCGGTCGAGGTGAAGACCTTGACGAGCTCGGGGATCAGGGCGCCGGCGAGCGTGCCGCAGGAGATGATCGTCGACAGCTTCCACCAGAGCGTGCCATCGCCGTTGAGGTTGGGGATCAGCAGGTAGGAGGCCGCGTAGGTGACGGCGACCGACAGGGCCGAGGTCAGCCAGACCAGCGAGGTCAGCGGCGCCTCGAAGTTCATGGTGGCGGCGTTGCCATAGCGCCCCTTGGCGATCGTCTCGTTGATCGCGTAGGAGACGCCGCTGGTGACGATCATCATGACGCGCATGGCGAAGATCCAGACCAGGAGCTGGGTCTGGATGGTCTCGAAGCCGGGGCCCGCGACCGCCGGAGTCACCGCCAGCAGGATGAAGGTGATCAGCGCGACGCCGGTGACGCCGTAGGTCTCGAAGCCGTCCGCCGTCGGGCCGACCGAGTCGCCGGCGTTGTCGCCCACGCAGTCGGCGATCACGCCGGGGTTGCGGACGTCGTCCTCCTTGATGTTAAAGACGATCTTCATCAGGTCGGAGCCGATGTCGGCGATCTTGGTGAAGATGCCGCCCGCGATGCGCAGCACCGCCGCGCCCAGCGACTCGCCGATGGCGAAGCCGATGAAGCAGGGCCCGGCATAATCGCGCGGCACGAAGAGGAGGATGGCGAGCATCAGCAGCAGCTCGACGCTGATCAGCAGCATACCGATCGAGATGCCGGCCTTGAGCGGGATGGCATAGGTCGGGAACGGCTTGCCGCGAAGGCTGGCGAAGGCCGAGCGCGAGTTGGCGAAGGTGTTGACCCGGATGCCGAACCAGGCGACGCCGTAGCTGCCGGCGATGCCAATCAGGCTGAAGAGCAGGATCGTGATCACCTTGCCCAGGTCATAGCCGCGCAGGGTGTAGAAGTAGACGAACATCACGATGCCGATGAAGAGCTCGAGCAGGAGGATGAACTTGCCCTGCGTGGTGAGATAGGTCTTGCAGGTCTCGAAGATCAGCTCGGAGATCTCGCGCATCGAGCGGTGGACCGGCATGTTCTTGAGCTGCGTGTACATCACCATGCCGAACAGCAGTCCAAGGACGCAGACGAACAGGCCGCCCAGCAGCAGGTTGTGCCCGGTCATGCCGAAGAACGTCACATTCGGATTCGACAGGTCCGGCAGCACGAGGTCGGCCTCGCTGGCGGAGGCGGGCATGGCGGTCAGGATGGCGAACAGCGCCATCAGCCCGAGGATCGGCAGCCGTCTCAACGAGCGGCCGGTCCGGGCGAGGGACTCGAGTTTGGACATAGGTTCCTCCAGAATGCTTGGCAAAGCCTGCACAAATTCACAGCGCGAACCGGGAGCCCTCCGCCCGGCGGTGGCCGGGCCGAAAGGACGTCGCGCTGACGGGTTTAGGGTCCCTCCGGGCTTCCCTGCGGTCCGCTACGGCTCCGAATGCACAGGGCCGCCGCTTCCGACCGGCCGGGAAGATCCGGCGGAAGGTATCACAAGTGGAGGGAAAACCGGATGGGTGAGGCGGCTCAGTGCGCCGCGATGAACCCCTTGTACGCGTTGTACGCCGGCTTCGGCGAGCCGTCCGCCCGCAGGATGCCCCAGGAGTAGCTGCCGTCGAGACCGTCCTTGAGCTCGTAGAAGAAGACCTTGGAGATCCAGTCCCGCCCGGGGCGGCCGGTGAACCAGTCGCTGAGGAGGCCGGCGTAATAGTCTGCCTGCCGCTGGTCGCTGACGCGGCCCGACTCCCAGCCGGTCTCGGTCAGCCAGACCGGCTTGCTGGCCCAGCCGGTGCTCTTCAGAACTTCCCGCACCGAGGGGTTCACGTACTGCCAGAGCGAGGGGCGGCTACCGAAGGTGGTGCTCGCCGCGAGCTTCGAGGTGACGTCGCGGTTGCCGTCGTTGTCGTAGATGTGGTGGGTGATGAAGTCGAGCTTGCCACCCGCCTCGAGGAGGGACTCGCGCAGCCAGTCGTACCAGTCGGCGTCCCCCGACACCAGGTGCGCGAGCTCGGGGCCGCCCACCTGCACCGCCGGGTTGCCGGAACGGAGGGCATCGGCGCCGGTCTTGAGAATGATGTCGATGTACTGGTCGCGGCTCCCCGCCCAGAACTGCTTCAGGTTGGGCTCGTTCCACAGCCCCCAGTAGCGGACTTTGCCGCGGTAGCGCTTGGCCGCCCGGAAGCAGAACCGCCGCCAGTCGTCCGGGTTGCGCGGCACGCCGGTGATCTCGGGCCCATCGGTGGCCCAGGCCGGGGTGTAGGCAACGGTCGCGAACACTTCCAGGCCGCGGGCGCGGGCGGCGGCGACGAGGGCGTCGTAGCCCCGCCAGTTGTAGGCGCCCTTCCGCGGCTCGGCCGCGGCCCAGATGAAGTCGATCCGCACCCAGCCGAGGCCGGCGGCCTGGACCCGGTCGAGCTCGGCCGCGAGCTCGGCTCCCTGGGGAGCGTGGATGTTGACCCCGAACGAGGAGGCCGGGGCCGCCACCGCGGCGCGCGCCGCCGCGAGGAGAGGCAGGAGGAGCAGAAGGGCGAAGGTTCTTAAACGGTAAGGCATGGTTCCAAGTCGCTTTTCATTGAGGACCATCTATAATAGCCCAGTCGGAAACGAAGTAGAACCAGGGTTGCGCTTGGCGCCGGTCCGGGGAGGGATCGAGGCGATGCAGTTCCGTGAGCTCACAGATCGATATCAACTTGAAAAAATTCTGAAGTCGACGCGCTTCGGGACCGTGCTGCGGGCCGCCGACGCCAAGTCGGGGCAGACGGTCGCCGTCAAGCTGATCACGGTGACCTCGCCGCCGCGCCTCGTCGCCGGGGGGCCGGAGTTCCAGAAGCTGGGGGCGATCCTGGCCGCGCTGGCGGGGCACCCCAGCCTGCCCGCGTTCCTCGACTCCGGCTTCACCACGGACGGCAGCGCCTTCCTGGCCATGGAGCTGTTGGAAGGCAAGGGGCTCGACGGCATCACCGGCTCCCCGCCCGCCCAGTCCCTGGAGCGGATCGCCCAGGCGCTCGACGGCCTCGAAGCCCTCGCCGCCCAGGGGATCGCCCACCTCAACGTCTCGCCCGACAACCTTCTCGTCGTCGAGACCCCCGTGGGCGAGCAGGTGAAGCTCCTCGGGCTCGGCACCGCCGTCTTCCGCCCCCGGGGCGCCGAGGCCGCCGCCGCGGGTCCTGGCGAGAACGCCCGCTTCCAGGCCCCCGAGGTGGCGGCCGGGACAACCACCGCGGACAGCCGCGCCGATCTCTACTCGCTCGCCGTCACCACCTGCCATGCCCTGGGGGCGACGATCGGCTTCGGCGACTCTCCGGTTGTCCAGTTGCCGCTCTCGGTGAGCTTCGACCTGGAGAACGACGAGGCCCTGCGGCAGGCGCTGGAACGGGCGCTGCGGCAGCGTCCCGAGGAACGCCCGTCGATCCGCGAGCTGCGCGAGGCCCTGCGGCTGGCCATCGGGGTTCCCGCCGTTGTGGCCGTGGCGGCCCCGCAACTCGTGGCCGTACCGAAGGCGCCCAGCGCCGTTGAGGTGCCGTTCCCGGCCGCCGCTCAGGTGCCCTTCCCAGAGATAACGATCCCCGACGCCTGGAACCCTTCGACGGCGGCTCAGCCTGGAGCGGCGGCCACGGCGGCGGCGCCCCGGTTCACGGAGCCCGATCCGCTCGCCTCCCCGGAGGATCCCCCGGAAGAGCAGGGGGACGTCCTCTCGTCGGTCGACGACGAGCTCCTGAACGCCCTGCTCTCCGTGCCGGCGCCCCCCCCACGCCCGGTGGGGCCGCCCGCGCAGCCGCAGAGAGGCGCCAAGGTGGTGCCCTTCCTCAAAAAGGGCAAGGAGGCCACCGCTTCGGCGGCCGGCGAAGCCCCGGCGGCTCCCGCTTCTGCGTTGCCCGGAATATTGCGCAAGCCGGCGGTGCTGGCGGCGATCGCCGGCGTGGTGGTGCTCGGCCTTGCGGCCGGGGTCTGGTTCCTGCGGTCGCACAGGGAGCAGACCGTGGTGACCACGGTGCCGTCCGGGCCGCCGCTGCGGCAGCCCCCCACCCAGCCGCCGACCGCCCGCCTGAAGGAGGCGAAGCTCTATCTCGCCCAGGGAGAGGACCTCAAGGCCCGCCGGGCTCTGCGGTCGATCCCCTGGGGAGAGCAGGGGCTGCTCGCGCCGGCGGGGTGCCGGGAGCTGAGCGCGATCCAGGAGAATCTGGCGCTCGCGGCCTTCGAGCGGCTGCCCGCCGACCTCGCGAGCGGATTGAAATCGGGGGACCTGGAATCCCTCGAGACTGCCGTCGAGGCCGGGGCCGGGCAGGAGGCCGGGCTCGCGCCGGCGGTCCGCGCGGACTTCGACCGGGCGCGCGGCGCCGTCGCCGCCTATGCCCAGGTCCGTGCCGCCTCGGCGCAGGGCAACCCCGTCCAGACGCTGGAGCGCTTCGCCACCCTGACCGCCCTCATCCCCAAGGCGAGCGATCCGGACGGCCTGCGCGGCAAGGCCGCGGCGGAGATCGAGGCCGAGGCCGAGAAGCTGCTCCGCGAAGGGCGCTACTCCGAGGCGTTGGCGCGGATGGAGCCGGTCCAGCGCACCTGGTTCGAGCGCCCCGGCCTCCGGGAGCGGCTCGCCCTGTACCAGAAGTACGAGCAGGACGAGGCGCGGCAGGAGCAGATCCTCGCCGCTCTGCCCAACATCGAGCGCCACAAGAAGCCGTGGGACGGCTTGCAGATGATGACCGGGATCACGCCCACGCCGCACTTGGCCACCCGGCTTCAGGAGGCCCGGGCCCGCCTCGAGGACCTTCTCGCCCGCCTCGACAAGGAGGCGCCGAAGCTCGTGCTTCGCGACGGCTTCATGCTCGATTACGCCCGCGGCACGGTGGTGAACCTCAGCTTCCGGGCCAGCGACGACTACGAGGTCCGGGATGTCAAGCTGATGGCCCGCCCCGAGGGGGGGAAGTACCGCGACATGCCGCTGGAGAAGACCCGTACCGGCTACTACACGGTGGAGATCCCGGTGAGCCTCCACCAGAATGGAACGGTGGACTTCTACGTCATGGCGACCGACCTCTCCGGCCACGAAACCGCTCTCGGCAACCCCGGCCAGCCGATGCAGCTCAAGCGCCAGCAGGGTTTCCAACGGATCGTGCAGTGAGGCCGATGGCCCTCACACCGGCATCACTGCACCGGTAGCAAGGGCCTCCGCCCCGTCCCCACGGACGCGTCGGCCGTCCCCGCCGGCGACTTCTTCTCTTCCTCTTCGTCCGTCACCGCCTCGCCGGGATTGCGGAACAGGTTGGACTCGAGGTTGTACTGGCGCGTGTAGAGGGCATGGTAGCGGCCGCCCAGCGCGAGCAGCTCCTCGTGCCGGCCGCGCTCGATGATCTGCCCCCCCTCGAGGACCAGGATCGTGTCCGCCTTGCGGATCGTCGAGAGGCGGTGGGCGATCACGAACGTCGTCCGCCCCTTCATCAGCTCCACCAGCCCCTCCTGGATCGCCGCCTCGCTCTCGCTGTCGAGCGAGGAGGTCGCCTCGTCGAGGATCAGGATGCGGGGATCGGCCAGGATCGCCCGCGCGATCGCCACCCGCTGGCGCTCGCCGCCCGAGAGCTTGACGCCACGCTCGCCGACGATCGTGTCGTAGCCGTCGGCGAGGCGGGTGACGAAGTCGTCGCAGCGCGCGATCTTCGCCGCCCGGACCACCTCCTCGTCCGCGGCGTGCGGGTTGGCATAGGCGATGTTCTCGAGCACCGTGCCGTCGAACAGGAAGTTGTCCTGGAAGACGACGCCGAGATGCGAGCGGTAATCGCCGAGCCGCAGGTCCACGAGATTCTGGCCGTCGACCAGGATCTGCCCGGCGGTCGGCCGGTGGAAGGCGGCGACCAGGCCGATCAGCGTGCTCTTCCCGGAGCCGGAGGGGCCCACCAGCGCCGTCGAGGTGCCGGGCTCGGCGGTGAAGGAGACCCCCTTGAGCACCGGCACGTCGGGGTTGTACTCGAACCAGACGTCGCGGAACTCGATCCGCCCCTCGACCCGCCGTATCGGCTGGCGGTCGGCCTCCCCGGTGTCCTCGGTGACCTCGTTGCGGATCTCGCGGATGCGCTCCAGCCCGGCGAACGCCTCGGTGATCTGGCTGCCGATGTTGACGATCTGCATCATCGGGCCGACCAGCATGCCGAGATAGATGGTGAAGGCGAAGAAGTCGCCCACCGTCATCCGCCCGGCGAGGATGTCCTGCGCCCCGACCCCCATGATCGTGACGCTGATCACCCCGAGCAGCAGCGTCGAGGCGGCGCTGATCGCCGAGAAGCTGGTGATCGTCTGGGCGACGTTGCGGAAGAGCCGGTGGGCGCCCTTGGTGAAGACCAGGGCCTCCCGCCGTTCCGCCTGATAGGCCTTGACCACCCGCACCCCGGAGAACGACTCGGTGAGCCGGCCCGAAAGCTCGGCGTTGATCTTCGAGCGCTCGCGGAAGAGCGGCCGCAGGGTCCTGAAGGCGTACTGCATGACGAAGACGAAGAGCGACAGCACCGCGAGCGCGATCACGGTGAGCTTGGCGTTGAAGTGAAACAGGAAGCCGAGCGCGAGAATGGCGGTGATCACGCCGCCCACCACCTCGACCAGGCCGGAGCCCACCAGGTTGCGGATCCCCTCGGCGTCGTTCATGACGCGGGAGAGCAGGGAGCCCGCCTTGGTCTGCTCGAAGTAGCCCACCGACAGGCGGGCGACGTGCCGCTGGACCTGCCGGCGCATCTCGGTGATGGAGCGCTGGGCGGCCTTGCCGAGCACCTGCGACAGGGAGAAGGAGGTGACGGCCTGGATCAGGGTCGCCGCGCCCGCCGCCAGCACGAGCTTCATCAGGAGCTCCCGGTGCCCCTTGCCGATCACGTCGTCGAGCAGGTACTTGGTGGTGTAGGGGAGGACCAGCCCGCAGAGGCGGTTGATCGCCATCAGCCCGAGCCCCAGGGCCAGCCGGCCCTTGCGGGCCTTCACCAGCTCCAGAGCGTCCGCGAACACGACGCGCGGCTTCAGCGGGGTCTTCCTGGCTTCGGACGGCGGCGTGACGGCCCGCGGCTGCTTCGACGAGACCGGCCCGCCGAACAGCCCCTGGCGAGCCGGCCGGCGGGACGAGGGAACGCTGTCTGTGGTCATGAGGGAGAGAACGGGCGGAAGGCGGGCGGAGATTCCCCCGTGGGAATTACCCGAGGCCGCCCGCCCTCTTTTCTCTACCGCGACACCGTCGTTTGCACCCGCACCGAATCATCCAGCCGCAGGCTGACCACCGAGCCCTCGGGGATGATGACCTCCTCGCCAGGGGTCTTCGAGGCGATGGCGGTGCCGGCCGCGGCGCCGATGATAGCGCCGAGGACACTGCCGCGGGAGCGGTTCCCCTTGTTGAGGATGCGGCCCAGGACCGCGCCGCCCGCCGCCGCGCCGCCGATCGTCGCGGCGTCCTTGCGGGTCTCGTTGCGCCCCTCCTGGACGAAGGAGGCGTCGATCGGCACGGTCTTGCCCGAGGGGAGCACCAGGTCGGTGAACTTGAGGGCCAGCCGCGCTTGGCCGCCCACCCTCTTCAGCGGCAGCGCGTCGGTCACCTCGCCCAGGATCTCCGAGCCGGCGGGGATGGCGACGACGCCGTCCTGGATCAGGTCATGGTTGACCCGGGCGCGGAAGCTGTCGCCGGGAGAGCTGGTGTTGCTCGCCAGCCGGCGGGTGAATTCGACGTCGATCTGCGCGCCCGCCGGGATGGTGACAGACACCGTCCGCGGCTCCTCCCGCACAGGCTCCGGCTCGGGAGCGGGGTCCGCCGGCGCGAGCTCGGGCGTGACGGCCCGCGGCGGCTCGGGGCGTACCGTCTCCGGTTGCTCCGCCGCGGGGCGGGACGGCGCCGGACGGGGCTGGATCAGGGCTTGGGTCTGGGTCTGCCGGAGCCGGCGTTCGCGGGCATCGAGCTCGGCCTCGCGGTCCGCCAGCTCACGCTCCCGGGCACTGAGGTCCGCGACCGGAGGAGCCTGTTCCTCCACCTGTACCGATTGGGGCACCGGCTGCAGCTCATGGGTCTGGGGCTCGGCGGCGACCAGCGGAGCCGCCGTCTCGGTCTGCGCCAGTTGCTGAGGCGCCTCGTTCGCGACCTCGCCGCGGCCACAAGCAAAGGTGAACAGCGCGGCGCCACAGAGGAGCGCCGGCAGGAAATGTATTTTCGTGTTTCTCATGGTGGATCCTCGCTTTCAGTCTCCAGCCATGGAAACAGCAAGCGGGATGCCACACGTCCTGGGACCGCGCAAACAACTGATTCAACTAACCTTTGCCGGCCGGACCCGCCACCGTGCGCCGCTCCCCGGGGAGGACGCTGGACCGGATTAACGACGCCGGGAGGGGTCGAAGCGGATCACGTCGCCCGGTTGCCGCGGTTCCGCCGTGGGCTTGACCGCCTCGGGCTCGCCGGGGTTCTCAGGGGTGGATTCATTGGCGGGGTCCGCGGCGTCGAAGCGGAGTCCGAAATCGGCCGAAGGGTCGGCGAAGGCGGTGAGGGCGGCGAAGGGGACGGTCACCCGCTGGCGCGCGCCGCCGAAGCTGAGCAGGACCGAGAACTCCTCGGGGGTGACCTCCAGTCCCCAGAACTGGTGCTGGAGGATGATCGTCACCTCCTCGGGGTATTGCTCGCGCAGGAAGCGGGGGGCCTCGACGCCGGGAAAGTCGGTGCGGAACCCGATGTAGAAATGATGCTCTCCGGGCATCCCGTGCTCGGCCACCTGCTCGATCACCCGGCGCACCGCGTCGCGCAGGGCGTCCTGGAGAATGGCTGAGTAGTCGATCTTGTCCGGGTCCATGGCATCTCCCCCGCCGGAGAGTACGTCAAACGACGCCTCGCCTCAAGGCAGATCGACCGTGCCGGCCGGCGTCCAGGGGCCGCAGCGGGCGATCCGCCAGAGGGTCTTCCAGCTCCCCGTCCAGGCGCCGTACTTGCGGATCGCCCCCTCGCCGTAGTGGCTGCACGTGGGCTTGAACCGGCAGTGGACCCCGAGGGCGCCCATCCGCGGCGAGAGCGTCGCCTGGTAGAGGTGGATGCCGCCGAGCAGGAAGCGGGCCGAGAGCTGATCGCGGGGAGACCGCGCGAAGTCCAGCCCCAGAAGGAGCAGGAAGGCGAGCGCGACCATCCCGATCTTGAGCCGGCGGCGGCGAAGGGGGTTCATGGAGAGAGATTAGCCGACTCCGTGTAGGATCATGATGATCCCGCTTTTCCGCCCTTCCATCGTCTGTAAGTGGACAGATTGGCGATACTCAGCGCGTTTTCCCAGAAAACATGCTGATTTCCCGAAAAACATTGTTTGTTCCGGATTTAGCGCCAAAAGTCCCATCCATCTCTGTGATTTCCTGGCAAACTCGGTTTTTCGCTGAATAACAATGTTCTTTTGCCGCGGAGATCTGTTTTTACCCAGAAATCGATGAGATGGGCCGATTTCCGCTGTTGTAGCCCGATTTCGCGGATTCCGAGCGCCGGACGAGCGATATAACGGAAACCAAGCTGTATCAGAGCTTTTTTTACCAGGGGAGCGTCCCGGTGGCGGCGCGGCCCAGCCAGAGGGCGAGAAGGACGGCGGCGTGGGCGAGGGTCAGGGTGTCGACCCCGGCCGGCAGGCGGAAGGGGCGCCGGGCCGCGAGCGCCGCCCCCCAGGCGAGCCAGCCGAGGAGCGCCTCCAGGGCGAGAACCGGCGCCAGGGGGTGCAGGCGCAAGGCGGCGGACCACTCCCCCTTGGCGAGGGCGGCGAAGGCGCGGGTGAGGCCGCAACCGGGACAGGGAAGATGGAGCAGGCGGCGGCTCAGGCAGAGAGCCGTCGCGGAATCGCCGGAAGGGAACCAGACATGGAAGACGGCGAGCCCGGCCGCCCCCGCGAGACCCGCGAGCAGCCAGAGCCGGGCGTCCCTCCGTACCTCCACGGCGCTCCTACCGGTTGAACATCGCCGAGAGGATCGCCATGCCGCCCAGGAAGAAGATCCAGAGCAGGGCTCCCGCCAGGTAGATCGAGCCGAGAATGCCGAGGATGAGCCCGGTCTTGGCGATCCCCTCCCCCGCGGCGGGCGACCGCCCCTGGGCGATCGCCGCGGACTCCTGCTTGCCCAGATACCAGGCGATCGGCCCCATCAGTGGGCAACAGATGAGGCTCAGGATTCCCAGGACGAACGCGGTGACCGCCTGGCTGCTGGCCGACTGCTGGGGCTGAGCGCTGGGTATCGTCATCGGCGCGCTCTAGAACTGATCGGCGTACTTGCTGATCCCAGGGATCAAAACGCGCTGGCCGTTGGTGGCCTTGATGATCAGGAAGATGCGGAAAATCAGGGTCAGCGGCCAGAGCATCCACAGGACGCAGCCGGCGAACGGGATGACGTGGGTCACGATGCCGACCACCACCCAAAGCAGGAACTCGGCAACGGTGAGCACCAGCCCGTGCTTGGCGTGCCACTGCACTTCCGGGTCGTTCTTCTCGACGACGAACGGAATCAGGGCCAGCAGCCAGAGGTACGAGAGGACGAGCATGATCCCGCGGTTCGGGCTCGCCGTTCCAGTCGGGGGCACCCCGATCGGCGGCGGAGGCGGCGTATAAGAGGGGGGCGGCGGAACGTTCGGTTCACTCATCGCGGAGATCTCCTTTCAAGGGAACGATCACGACCTTTTTAATGCCAGTCTATACAAGGGCGGTCCCACCCACAAGAATGTTACCGGCGCCACAAAATCTCCAGAAATGCTTATTTCATAGAGGCGCGATTCCCAGCTCCGCCAGCGCTTCCCGCAGGGCGCCTTCCCGCTCCTCGTGGACGGCGAGCACCAGCCGCGCCGCCGCGCCATACTCCTCGTTGGCCAGCTCGATCTCGGGCGGGCGAAGCAGGCGCTTCACCGCACCTACTTTCTCATAGGGAACCTCGACAGCCACCCGAACGGTGGGTGCCCGCAGGGCGACCGGCAGCCCTTGAAGGGCCTCGCAGGCGGCTCCGGCGTAGGCGCGGGCGAGCCCCCCCTTGCCCAGCTTGGTGCCGCCGAACCAGCGCACGACGACGGCCATCACGTCGGCGAGGCCGGCGCCGCGGAGCACTTGGAGGATCGGCACCCCGGCGGTGCCGGCGGGCTCCCCGGCGTCCGCGCCGCGCTCGCGCGCCGGGACCCCGAGCCGCCAAGCCCAGCAGTGGTAGGTGGCGTCCGGGAACTCCTTCTCCAGCCGCGCCAGGAAGGCCTTCGCCGCCGCCTCGTCCGCCGCCGGTCCGATCACCGCGAGAAAGACCGAGCCCTTCTCGCGGATCTCGGCGCGGGATTCGGCGAGCGGGGCGCGGTAGGAGGACATCCGGGCGTCCTCCGGATCAGGGGAGCCCGGTCAGCCGCTCGTAGATCGACCGGTAGCGCTGGACGACAGCGTCCTGGCTGAACCCCTCGACGGCCCGCCGGCGGGATGCCACGGCGAAGCGGCGGTGGAGGTCGTCGTCGGTGAGCAGCTTCAGCGCCGCCGCCGCGAAGCCGTCCACGTCCCCTACCGGGCAGAGATAGCCGGTCTCGCCGTCGATCACCACCTCGGGCAGGCCGCCGGCGTTGCTCGCCACCACCGGCACCTCGCAGGCCATGGCTTCCAGCGCCGAGAGGCCGAACGACTCGCTCTCGGAAGGGAGCAGGAAGAGGTCGGCCCCCACCAGCACCTCCTCGACCAGCGGGAAGCTGCCGATGAAGCTGATCGAGCCGCAGATGTGATGCTCGCGGCAGTACTGCTCCACCTTGCCGCGCTCCGGGCCGTCCCCGACCAGGATCAGCCGGCTGGGCACCGTCTGCTGCACGCGCTGGAAGGTGCCGATGACGTCGAGCACCCGCTTGACCGGGCGGAAGTTCGAGATGTGGACCAGCAGCTTCTCCCCCGGCTTGGCCCAGCGGCGCGCCCCAGGACCGCTGCGGGCCGCGTCGTAGCGGGCGGGATCGATGAAGTTGGGGACCACCTCGATCTCGTTGTGGATGCCGAGCTGCTCGACGGTGGTGCGGCGCAGCGACTCGGAGACCGCTGTCACCGCGTCGCTCTGCAGGATCCCCCAGCGGGTGGTCGCCAAGTAGTTGGGGTCGTTGCCCACCAGGGTGACGTCGGTGCCGTGCAGCGTGGTCACCACCGGCAGCGGCTGTGGCTCGACGATCAGGCGGGCGAGCACGGCCGAGACGGCGTTGGGGATGGCATAGTGGACGTGCAACACGTCGAGCGGCGCGTGGCGGGCCACCTCGACCATCTTGGTCGACAGCGCCAGCGAGTAGGGGGGGTAGTTGTCGAACAGCGGATAGGTGGGGGTCACCACCTCGTGGAAGAAGATCCGCGGATTGATGAACGACAGCCGCGAGGGGAGGGCGTAGCTGATGACGTGGACCTCGTCCCCGCGCTCGGCGAGCGCCATCGCCAGCTCGGTGGCGACGATCCCCGAGCCGCCGTAGGTCGGGTAGCAACTGATGCCGATCCTCACCGCACACCTCCCGGCAGGATCGCCATCGGGTCCGCGACCGCCAGCGGCAGGCGGCTCCAGAACGGCTCCCCCAGTGGCGCGCCGATCAGCTCCCCGAAGTGGCGCGCCCGCCCCTCGATGGCGAGCCAGAACTCCGGCGTCGACACCTTGGTGACCGGTCCGCCCTGATCTCCATCCACATGGAGCTGGCTGCGGTGGGCGCGCATCGAGGCGAGCTTGGCCTCCCAGCCGGCGGTGACGTCGACGATGAAGCTCGGCGTGAAGACGTCGTGCTGCATGTAGGAGAAGACGGCGGCCGGCCGGTGCGCCGGCCCGGCCTCCGGGACGCGGTTCTTGAGCCCGGCGTAGAAGCAGGCCGCCTCGACGAGCTGGTGAGCCCGCCCGTGGTCTGGATGGCGGTCGTGCGGCGTCGGCCCCAGCACGAGCTCCGGCCGCCACTGCCGGAGCTTGGCGATCAGCGCGTCCTCCTCGGCCAGCCCAAAGCGCAGGCCGCCGTCGCCGCAGTCGAGGAAATCGAGCTTCACGGCGCCCAGAGCGCGGGCGGCCGCCTCGGCCTCCGGCTTCCGCTCCTCGGCGGTCCCGCGGGTCCCCATCTCGCCCCGCGTCAGGTGCAGGATGCCCACCTTCCGCCCCTGCCCGGCCAGCACGGCGAGCGTGCCGCCGCAGCCCAGCTCGACGTCGTCCGGATGAGCGCCGATCGCCAGCACGTCGAGCTTCATGGCTTCCCCTCCGGAGTGATCACCTGCAAGCGCGCGGCGTCGAGATCCATCTGCTGCCAGTAGCTCTCGATCAGCTCCGGGCCGTATTTGCCCGGGTAGTGCGCCGTGGAGACGATGCGCTCCTGGAGCTTGCCCGCGGGGACGCAGGCGTCCCGGATCTGCTGAACCCGGCGGTTCACCACCTCGTTCTTGCGCGCCGCGGCGCCGACCGCCTTCTCGCCGAAAAGGTCGAGGGCGCGCAGGATCTGCTCTCGCGTCTTGTCGAACGGCCGCTCGAGCCCCGGATCGGCGGCCAGGGCCGGCCCCCGCAGCTCGGCGAGCGCCTCCTCCAGCCGCTGCCGCACCGGGCCGATCAGATCGCCGCTCTCTCGCTCGGCGAGCCAGCGGTCGAGCGCGCCGCGCTCCCCGAGCAGGGTGGCGAGGGGGAGGCCGAGCTCTTCCAGCCGCTCGATCTGCTTGGTCTCCAGCAGCAGCGTCTGCGGCCGCAGGGCCACGAACGTCGGCTCGACCTCCAACACCGCGTGGGTGCCCGCCGCCTGCGCCATGTAGGAGAGCTCGCCCGGGCCCACCACCTGGATCGCGGTGCCGAGCACGGCGTCCTGGATCGCCGGCCGGGCGAGCACGCCGGGGGAGACGACGCCGGGGTTCTCCTCGATGATCTCGAGCAGCTCCTCCACCATGCCCCCCTCGTCCTCCCGGCCGCGCAGGGCGAAGCGGTCCTCGCCCCGCCACTCGATCCGCCGCCGTTCGCCGTGGCGGAGAAGGAAGAGGGGGCTCGCCCCGCGCTGCGGGCTCACCTGCAGCGGGTAGCCGCGCGCCTCGATCGCCGCGTCCCGCCGCGCCAGCTCGCTTTCCAGCGTGGCGCGGCGCTCGACCAGCCGGCGCAGCCAGGGGCGCTCCGCCGTCTTGAGGGCCGGCAGCATGGCGTCGAGCAAAAGGGGACACCGGGCGCCGAGCAGGTGCGCCATCAGCCGGCAGAAGGCCTCGCCGAAGCGGGCGTCCGGCCGGTACCAGCGGGCAAGCGTCTGAAGCCACTCCGCATAGCGCTCTCCAGGCACGGCCTCGCCGATGCCGCTGAGCACGCTCTCAATCCCGGGTCCCAGGGTGCGCATGCCGACCGGCACCAGGGGCTCGGAGTCCGGGCCGAGATCGAAGGCCCGCGGCCCGTCGGACCCCAGCACCACGGTCGAGGAGATCTCGGCCCAATCGTGATCCTCGGTCGCCACCCAGAAGACGGCGACCGCCGGCTGGCCCGCCGCTTCCAGCGCGGCGGCCCAGCGCGAGACGGCCACCATCTTGGCCAGGGAGTAGAGGGGGCCGCCGAGGAGTCCCGGCTGCTGGCCGGAGACGACCACGCGCACGGCCGGGTCCGCCAGGCGAGCGGCGAGCCGGTCGGCCTCCGGATTGCCGTAGGCGCGGTTGGCCACCGCGAGCGCCTGGGCCAGCTCGCTCCGGCTCCCCGTGGACCGCACGGGCGGCAGGACGGGCGGCGTGCCCACGCCCAGGAAACGCAGCGGCTCCAGCAGGTCGAGGTCGCGGCCGGCGAGCCAGGCGGTGGCCAGCGGCGGCAGGAGCCGGGCCGCTACGAGGTCGACCTCCAGCAGGTTGGCCGAATCAGGCCGGCTTGTGACCGATGAGGATGAGGCGTTCGCTATCACGCTCGTAAGGATCTCCGTGGAAATTGCCGAAGAGGGAGTCGACCTCCAGGCCCGCCCAGCGCAGGCCGATGGTCACCTCCTCCGGCTGATAGAGCCGCACGCTCTCGTGGAACGTGCGGGGGAGCTCGCCGGCCCCGCGCACCGTGATGCGCTTCTGGATCCGCTGGCTCGCGGCGTCGTACCAGCGCTCGATCTCGGCCTCGCGGCCGTCGAGCGTCTCGACGTCCCGCGGCTTCAGGTTCCCGATCGTCGGCTCCGGGTTCATCAGGTCGATCAGGAACCGGCCGCCGGGGGTGAGGATGCGCACGATCTCTTCCAGCACCCGGAAGTTCTCCCGCTCCCCCTCGAAGTAGCCGAACGAGGTGAAGAAGTTGAGCACCCAGTTGAAGCTTTCGTCCATGAACGGCAGGCCGCGCATGTCCCCCGCCACCCGCGGCAGGCCCCGGGCCCGCATGCGGGCGAGCAGGGTCAGGGACAGGTCGACGCCCAGCGTCCGGTACCCCCGGCGGCGCAGCGCCGCCGTATGCCGCCCGGCGCCGCAGGCGAGATCGAGCACCGCCCGCGGGCTTATCCCGCCGGTCCCGAGGTAGCGCTGGACGAAGTCGGCGTCCTGCTCGGCGCCGGAGTCGTCCCGGCGGGAGTAGAGCTCCAGGTACTCCTCGCCGAACCAGTCCTTGTACCAGGGCATGGGACGATCATATCCCTTGAACCCTCACCCCGGCCCGGCAGCGCTATGCTACGCCCATGGACCCCGAATGGATCGATCTCCCGGGGGGGCGCTTCTGGATGGGAGGCGGACCCCGCGACAACGAGAACCCGCGGCACGAGGTGCGGGTCTCCGCGTTCCGGCTGGCGCGGACGCCGGTGACGCGCGCGGAGTACCAGGCCTTCCTCAACGCCACCGCGCACCCGGCGCCACCGTTCTGGGGGGAGCCGGCCTTCTCCCACCCGCGCATGCCGGCGGTGGGCCCCTCGTGGGAGGACGCCGCCGCCTTCTGCGCCTGGGCGGGCGAACGGCTGGGCCGGCCGGCGCGCCTTCCCACCGAGGCCGAATGGGAGCACGCGGCGCGGGCCGGCCGTGACGTTCTCTACCCGTACGGAGACGAGCCCCCCGAGTCGCTCCCCGATTACAGCCGGCGCTGGCTCGGCGGTCCGGAGCCGGTGGACGCCTACCCCGCGCTCCACCCGCTCGGCTTCCTGGGACTGGGGGAGAACGTCCACGAGTGGTGCGCGGACTGGTACGACCCGAACTACTACGAGACTTCGCCGGTGGACGACCCGGGCGGACCGGCGAGCGGCGTCCGGCGCGCCTCCCGCGGCGGCTCCTGGCGCCACCAGATCAAGGTCAGCCGGTGCGCGGCCCGCTCGGCCATCCCGCCCGCGATGCGCTACAGCGACTACGGCTTCCGCCTCGCCGCGGACGGGGGGCGGCGATGACCCCAATAACTCCGAGGACTCCGCGCCCGGTGCGCCACGCCGTGCGCACCGCCCTGATCCTCGGCGTCCTGCTCCACACCGCCACCGCTCTCGGCGTCTGGGCGACCTGGGGGGAGTTCGGCCGCGGCAACGTCCTCGCCTGGATCGACTTCCCCGCCTCGCTCGCCTTCCTCCACCTGGACGGCACACCCATGCTCCTCTGGAGCCTGGTCGCCGGCGGCCTGCAATGGGCGATCATCGCGGCGCTGCTGGCCTTCTTCCTCGGCTGGGCGGCGCGGGCACGGCAGCGCTGAACCAGAGCTGGATTTTCTGTACGATCCCCTCGGGCTGGGTCAAAGGGGGTCAATCATGCACAGAGCCGTTCCCGTTCTCATCATCCTCGGGCTGTTCCTGGCGTCCGCCGGGCAATCGGCGGCCGAGGCGCCGGATGGCGCCGGGCATGGCGGGCCGGTGGTGCCGGTGCTGCTCGGGCTGGTGGTGATCCTCGTCGCCGCCAAGGTGGGGGGGGAGATCTTCGAGCGGGTGGGGCAGCCGGCGGTGCTCGGCGAGCTGCTGTTCGGCATGCTCCTCGGCAACCTGGCGCTGTTCGGGTTCGGTGGCCTCGAGCTCCTGCGGACGTCGGCCGGGCTCGAGATCCTCGCCCAGCTCGGCGTGATCCTGCTGCTGTTCCAGGTGGGGCTCGAATCCAATGTCAGCGAGATGCTTTCGGTAGGGTGGTCGAGCCTGCTGGTCGCCGTGCTCGGGGTGATCGCGCCGTTCTTCCTCGGCTGGGGGGTCTCGGCCTGGCTGCTGCCGGGGGAGGAGACGCTGGCGCACGTCTTCATCGGCGCCACCCTGGCGGCCACCAGCGTCGGCATCACGGCCCGCGTGCTGGCCGACCTCGGCAAGCTCTCGGCCCGCGAGTCGAAGATCATCCTCGGCGCCGCGGTGATCGACGACGTGCTCGGCCTGGTGATCCTCTCGGTGATCTCCGGCATCATCGGCGCGGCGAACACCGGCGGCACCCTCGACGCCATGGACGCCTTCGCCATCATCGCCAAGGCGATCGCCTTCCTGGTCGGGGCGATCCTGATCGGCGGCTGGCTCTCCCGCCGGGTCTTCCGGCTGGCGGGGCTCCTGAAGGTGCAGGGGATGCTGCTGGCGCTGGCGCTCGCCATCTGCTTCCTGCTCGCCTACCTCGCCGACCGCATCGGCCTCGCCACCATCGTGGGCGCCTTCGCCGCCGGGCTGATCCTCGACGGCGTCCACTTCCGCGACCTCGGCGAGCGGACGAAGCACACGATCGAGGAGCTGATCCACCCGATCGCCGGCTTCCTGGTGCCGGTCTTCTTCGTGCTGATGGGGGTGCGGGTCGACCTCTCGACCTTCACCCGGACGGGCGTGCTGGGTTTCGCGGCGCTGCTCACGCTCGCCGCCATCTTGGGGAAGATGATCTGCGCCGCCGGCGTCGTGGAGCGCGGGCTCGACCGGGTGTCGGTCGCGGTCGGCATGGTGCCGCGGGGGGAGGTGGGGCTGATCTTCGCCGGGATCGGGGCTCAGCTCCAGTTGCACGGCCGGCCGGTGATCGTCCCCGCGGTCTTCGCGGCGGTGGTGGTGATGGTGATCGTCACCACCCTGGTCACCCCGCCGGCGCTCAAGATCACTCTCGCCCGGGGGGACCGCTGGAAGGCGAAGAGGAAGACACCGGCACCACCGCCGGAGGCGCCGATGGAGGGGCCAAAGACACGGCTGGGGTAGGTTTCGGCACGCTCGGGGGGACCGGAGCCGGCGGCAGAGGCGCCGCGTGAGCCGGCTCCGCGGCCTCGGGAAGCTCGATGATCACGTCCGTCGGCCGCGCCATCCCCAGATCCTCGCGGGCCAGCTTCTCGAGCATGCCGGGGTCGTGGCGCAGGCGGTCGATGCGCACGCGCAGCCGCTCGCTCTCGGCGACGGTGGCGGCGATCTTCCCCGTCAGCAGCCGCTCTCGGGAGCGCGCGGCCTGCAGGTCGCGGTTGCTCTTCAGGGCGGCGATCGCCAGCAGCGCGAGGACGAGAACGACGGTCGCGCCCAGCACGGGGCGGAAGGAGTCGCTCCGGACGGGCGCTTCGGGTGGGATCACGGTTTCCAACGTGGGAAGGCCCTGGCCCCGGGATAGGTGGCCACGCCCTCCAGCTCCTCTTCAATGCGCAGCAGGCGGTTGTACTTGGCGACGCGGTCGCTGCGGCAGGGGGCGCCGGTCTTGATCTGTCCCGCCCTCGTCGCGACCGCCAGGTCGGCGATGGTGGTGTCCTCGGTCTCCCCCGAGCGATGGCTGAGCACGTTCGAGTAGGCGTGGGTCTTCGCCATCTCGACCGCCTCCAGCGTCTCGGTCAGCGTGCCGATCTGGTTGACCTTGACGAGGAGCGCGTTGGCCAGCCCCTCGGCGATTCCGCGGCCGAGGATCTCCGGATTGGTGACGAACAGGTCGTCCCCGACGATCTGCACCCGGCCGCCCAGCTCGGCGGTCATCTGCTTCCAGCCGTCCCAGTCGTTCTCGGCCAGGCCGTCCTCGATCGAGACCAGCGGATAGGCGTCGAGCCACTCGCGATAGAGGGCGATCAGGTCGGAGCTGGCGAGGCCGGCGCGCCCCTCGCCCGCCAGGGCGTAGCGCACCGCACCCTTCCCTTTATTCTTGCTGGTCTTCTTCTCGGCTTTCTCCACCAGCTCGCTGGCGGCGACGTCGAGCGCCAGGCCGATCTGCGTGCCCGGCTTGTAGCCGGCCTTCTCGATCGCCTGCATCAGCAGGTCGAGCGCCTCGCGGTTGCTCTTGAGGTTGGGGGCGAAGCCCCCCTCGTCGCCGACCGCGGTGACCAGGCCGGCCTTCTTCAGCACCCCTTTCAAGGTGTGGTAGATCTCGACGCCGGCCCGCAGCGCCTCGGCGAAGCGGTCGAAGCCGATCGGCACCAGCATGAACTCCTGGATGTCGATCGAATTGTCCGCGTGGGCGCCGCCGTTGAGCACGTTGAGCAGCGGCACCGGCAGCACGGTGGCGGCGGGGCCGCCGACGTAGGCGTAGAGCGGCAGCCCGCTCGCCTCGGCCGCGGCGCGGGCGACCGCCAGCGAAACGCCGAGCATCGCGTTGGCGCCCAGCCGGCTCTTGCCCGGCGTGCCGTCGAGGTCGATCAGCGTGCGGTCGATGCGCGCCTGGTCGCGGGCGTCCATGCCGCGCAGCCGGGGAGCGATCTCGTCCTGTACGTTGGCGACGGCCTTCAGCACGCCCTTGCCCTGATACCGCTTGCCGCCGTCGCGGAGCTCCAGCGCCTCGCGGCTGCCGGTCGAGGCCCCGGACGGCACCGCCGCCCGGCCCCCGACGCCGCCGTCGAGAACGCAATCGACTTCCAGGGTCGGATTGCCACGCGAGTCGAGGATCTCGCGGGCAACGATCTCTTCAATACAGAACATCCCACTCCTCCCGAAGCAGACTTTTCGCTAGACTCCGGAGGAAAGGTTATCTTCAAAACCCCCGCCGGCTCAAGCATTTTCAATGGAACGCACCTGCGCGAGCGATTTGAAAGCAAAGCCGATGCCCAAAAGAGCGGTCGCATGGAGGCGCGCCGCGGCCGTCGCCATGGCCGCGGCGCTCCTGCTCTCCTGCCACCGGCAGGCCGCCAAACCGCGCAACGTGATCTTCATCCTGGTGGACACGCTGCGGGCCGACCGCTTGAGCGGCTACGGTTACGCCCGGCCGACCAGCCCCAATTTCGACGCCTTTGCCCGCGAATCGGTGAAGTTCGACGCCAACCGCAGCCAGGCGTCGTGCACCTTTCCATCGGCCAATTCGATCCTCACCTCGCGCTGGCCGTCGGCCTTCCTCGGCCAGCCGGACCAGCGGCTGGGCATCCCGGAGGGGGTGCCGTCGATCGCCGAGATCCTCCATGCCCGGGGCTACCGCACCGTCGCCGTCTCCGCGAGCGCGGTGGTGCGCCGGTCGCCGAGCCGGTTCAATCCGACCGGCGGGTTCGGCCGCGGCTTCGACGTCTTCGATGAGGACTGCGTCTGGCAGTCCGCCGCCTGCGTCAACCGGGCGGTAGAGCCTCACCTCCGCCAGGAGAAGAAGCCCCTCTTCCTCTACATCCATTACATCGACCCGCACGGGCCCTATCGGCCGCCCAGGGAATGGCCCCGCAAGTTCGCCGCCGGCCAGCCGGAGAAGGAGTGGGTGCGCGCCGGCGACCCCAACCCGATTGGCAACTGGCTCTACAAGGGGAAGCCGAAACCCGGGTTCACCCCGGCCGACCTGCAACACCTGAAGGACCTGTACGACGACGAGATCGCCTTTTTCGACGCGCGGTTCGCCGAGCTGCTGCGGGCGATCCGCGACGCCGGCCTGATGGACGACTCGATCCTCGTCTTCGTCTCCGACCACGGCGAGGAGTTTCTCGAGCATGGCGACATCAAGCACTGCCGGACCCTCTTCGACAGCTCGGTCCACGTCCCGCTGCTGCTGAAGATCCCGGGTGTCGATCCGCAGACCGTCACCCGGCCGGTCCAGAGCCTCGACCTCGTGCCCACACTCGTCGATTATTTGGGAATCGACCTGGGGTCCGGCACGGGCGGCGCCCGGTTCGAGGGGCGGAGCCTGCGGGGCGAGATCGAGGGGAAGACGAAAGAGGAGCTCCAGTTCGGCCTGCAGGAAACGCTGCGCAGCGCCTCCGACGGCCGCTTCAAGCTGATCGAGGATCTGGCGGGAGGCACCCCGAAGCTCTTCGACCTGCGGGCGGATCCCGGCGAGACGAAGGATGTTCTGGCCGGCCAGCGCCGGGCCTATTTCACCCTGCGCGACGCCCTCGCCGGCTGGCTCGCCCGCAACGAGGGGAAGGGTGCGGTGGACGCCAGCCGGGCGGCGCAGGAGAAGCTGCGGTCGCTGGGCTACATCGAGTGAGCCCGGGAATGCCGGTTGACAGTCTCCTGTTGTCATGAGAGTATCGCTCTCCCGCTTCCGAAGGGAAGCGTGGCGAATACTGACGCGGGGTGGAGCAGTCTGGTAGCTCGTTGGGCTCATAACCCAAAGGTCACAGGTTCAAATCCTGTCCCCGCAACCAATTCGACCTATCCGCCGCAAGGCGTTCCAAGGCAGGGCACAGCGAAAGCGGCCCTGCCTTTTTCCTTATTCCCTTTCCGCTACGGTTTTTCTGAACGCCTCAAGGACGTTTCGCTAGCAGCAGACCCAGCCCGTACTGGTTGAGCAGCAGGCCTCTCCGGGGCAGAACTCCCGGCACTGGTTGACCCGGCTGAATGACGCCGACGGCTGAGCCAGGCCGCAGAGGGCGAGCAGGACGAGAACGGTGGCGAGTCTCTTCATCTCAGTCTCCTTGTCTCCGACCGTAAAGCCGGCCGGCTTCAACTTAAGAGGGTGCGCAACCGCGTCCCGCGCGAGCCTGATCGCCTGCCTCCCACGGGCCAAACCAAAAATGTAAAACCTCGGCGCCTTGTGTAAAAGGGTGTTGCGGCGACAACCGTAAAGTTTTACTATAGGTCTACGTCAGAAGTTCGTGGCAGTAGGGAAGTCCGTTTGTGCTGTAAATCGTCAAGAGAGGTGCACTGATGAAGAAGGGGTTCGTCTACGCTGCGCTATGCGCGCTCACTCTGGCCGTTCCGGCCTCCGCCGAGAGATTCTATGTCCCGGTCCTCGGAACCACCGACGCGGACGGCGGCGTGATCGCCACCAAGGTCTGGGTCGCCGACGCCGACGGTGCGGAACGACAGGTCGCGACCTCCGCCGAGCGCGCGGGCCTGGTCGCGGTCGAAGCCGACTCATTCGAGAGTGTAAGAGCCTTGATGACGGGCCGCGGGGGGGACGCCGAGGCGCCGGTCTTCACTGCCGAGGAGCTCTACCAGGCGGGCACCGACGTGTCGCTGGCCGACCTGCCGAAGCCGCGGGCGATGAAATCGCTGCTGGTCGGCGCGGCCAACCTGTCGGAGAAGACCGCCTCCTGCCTGGCCACCCTCCTCTCGCGCGACGGCAGCCGCCTCGGCGAGGCCGCGTTCGACGTCGAGCCGATGTCGCTGGCGCGCCGGGACGGCCTGACCGCCGGCCGCGGCCGTGTCGCCGAGGTTCACGTCACCTGCGACCAGAACTTCTATCCGTTCGCCGTCGCGGCGGATGCGAGCGGCAAGCCCCCGATCGTCGCCAAGGGCATCGGCCCCAACGGGCCCTGCAACCTCATCCTGGCGATGTCCAAGCGGCCCGACGGCAGCTATACGACGGTGGCCCCTGCGGGCGTCTTCCACAGTGCGACCAAGGCGAACCCCAAGGGGATCATCTGCATCATCGTGCCGGAGACGTTGAAGATCGGCAAGGCCACGTTCCAGTGGGACACCACCGCCGGGCCCTGGGCCACGCGGGACCGCTCGGGCCTGCACAACCTGGGCTACTTCTTCCTCGACCGCTACCGCAGCGGCGTCGTCGGCAACATCAACCAGGCCGGCCCCAACAAGAACTTCCTCAAGTTCATGCAGAACATCAACATGGCCCCCGGCACGAACACCAATAACAAGGTCAACTACACGATGCAGACCGGTGCGACCTACCACCAGGTCTACACCTACGACGCGGCCAACAAGACGGCCACGATGGAACTGTTCCTCAACGGCGCGCAGGTGGCGAAGGTCAGCAAGGACACCAGGCCGGGCAACGACCAGACGCTCATCGTCAAGCGGTTCGGCACCGGTGCGCTCCTGGGTGTCGGGATGGTCGCCGAGTTCGGCAACTATTTCGGCCAGCACTCTCCCGAAGAGGCGAGCGCGGGTTGGAAGTTCGCCAACTTCCAGGTGCTCATGATCCCGAAAAAGAAGTAGGCAGGCGCCAACCGTTCGATCGTTCGAGGGCCGCGGCTGTGCCAGCCGCGGCCCTTTTCTATTTCGGCCTGAAAGCTCTACGCCCGGTCGGTCGCCGGCGCCTCGACGGTCACCCGCTTCTCCGGCTCCTCCCCGGTCAGCCGCGAGGTGAGGAAGCTGGTGGCGAGCATCACCGCCGCCGCGGCCCAGAACGGGGCCCGGATGTTGAGCTCATAGAGCCAGCCGGCGCAGATCGGGCCCACCACCCGGGCCGTGGAGCCGAAGGCCTGCTGGACTCCCATCGTCTGTCCCATCTCCGACCGGGTGGCACGGCGAGAGACCAGGGCGGTGGTGGCCGGGAAGAGCAGCGCCGTCCCCACCGGCACGAAGAGGACGATCAGGGCCAGGGCGGCGAAGCGCTCCGGCCGGGTGAGGTCGAACATGGCGGGGATGGGGATCAGAGCGAGACCGAGGACCAGCGACAGCGAGCCCATCCGCGTCACTCCGATCTCGCCGAAGCGCCGGACCGTCGGCCCGAGCAGCACGGCCCGCATGACGATCCCGATCGCGCCGATGTAGCTGTAGAAGTAGCCGATCGTTTCTTTGGTCACGCCATAGACCTTGCCGAGGTACAGCGCGAGGACGCCGTTCATCCCCATGAAGGCCAGCATGCCGACGGCGTAGATCCAGATCAGCAAGCTGACCGGCGAGCCCGGATCGCTCAGCACCTTGAAGACCGATCGCAGGAGCGGCTGGCGCGGCACGGCCACGGCGGCCGGCGCTCGCGGCTCCTCCTCCCGCTTCGATTCCGGCAGCCATCTCCAGGCGGCCAGGGCGTTCAACGTGCAGAAAGTGGCGGCGAGGAAGCCCGGACCCGAGGCGCCAATATGCTTGGCGGCGAGAGATCCAAGGGCGGGGCCGATCATCACGCCCGCGTTGGTGGCGGCGCTGATCCAGCCGAGAGCCTCGGCCCGTTTCTCCGGCGGCACGGAATCGCTGACGTAGGCCTGGACGACCCCGGTGGTGCCCCCTCCGGCGCCCTGGATCAGCCGGAAGACGAACAGCAGGAGGATCGAGTTGGCGAGCCCGAAGAGGGCGAAGGCCACCGCCGACGAGGCCAGCCCCACCAGGAGCGCCGGCCGCCGGCCGTAGCGGTCGGAGAAACGGCCCCAGAACGGCGCCGATACGAGCTGGGCGAGCGAGAACGCCGCGAGGATCATGGTGACCACGAGCGGCCGCGCTCCCAGGTTGGTGGCGTAGAACGGCAGCAACGGCGTGACGAGGAGGAATCCGATCATGTCCACGAAGACGATGGCCATGAGGACCCAGAGCTGCTTGAGCGAGCTGGACTGCATAAGCTTTTCCGGCGGGCCTATCTGGCTTCCCCCTGCCCCCAGAGCAGGAACGCCGCGGCGCTCGCGGCCATCAGGAGGACGCCGTAAGCCGCCGCCATCCCGAGATCCTGGAGGCGCAGACTCGAAAGGATCTCGATCGAGATGGGGCGGGTATCGAAAGTGTAGAGCACGATGGAGACGATGAAGTCGCCGAGCGCGGTGATGAAGGCGAGCCCGGCGCCGGCGGCGAGCGCCGGCCGCAGCAGCGGCAGCGTCACCCGGGCGAGCCGGCGCCAGCGCCCGGCCCCCAGCGAAGCCGCCGCCTCTTCGAGCGCGGGGTCGAGCTGGCGCAGACCCGCGAGCGCCGCCCGACCGGTCAGCGGCAGGTTGCGCACCAGGTAGGCGAGCGGCAGGAGCCACGGGGTGCCGATCAGCACGAAGCGGCCGATCCAGGGCTGATGGGCGCTGAAGGTGGTGGCGAGGGCGATGGCGAAGACGGTTCCCGGCACCGCCCAGGGGATGGCGATCATCCCTTCGAGCACTCCCCCCAGCCGGTCGCGGCGGATGGATGCCAGCCGGGCCGCGGCGAACCCGAGCGCCAAGGCGAGGAGGGTGGCGACGACCGCCATCCAGAGCGAGTTGACGATCGGCCGCAGGTGCTCGGGGGTCGTGAACAGCGAGGCCCAGTTGCCGAGGTTGAGCACCGGCGGGAAGGGCTCGGCCGTCCAGGTGAAAGCCGGCACCAGGGAGACCAGCAGGAGCACGGCGTGCGGCAGCAGCAGCAGGATGGCGAGCAGCCAGCCGAAGAGGCCGGCGGCGCCGCGGGCGAACGGGCTCCTCAGGGTCCGGCGGGCCGGAGCGATACCCCGCACGCCGGTGCCCACGGCGACCGCCCGGTCCGCGCGCCGCATCGCTCGCAGGCTCAGCAGGGCCAGCAGGGCGAGCATCACCGTCTCCACTTGGGCGAGGGCGAGCTCGCCGTTGAGCTTGGAGGCGACGATCTGGGTGGTCATCACCCGGAAACCGCCGCCGAAGAGGTACGGGGCGGAGAACGAGGCGAGCGCCGTCATGAAGGTGAGCAGCGCCGCCCCGGCGAGCGCCGGCCGCAGCAGCGGCAGGGTCACTCGCCAGAGGGTCCGCCAGCGGCTGGCGCCCAGCGAGGCCGCGGCCTCGAGCAGCGCCGCGTCGAGCCGGGCGAGGCCGGCGCGGGTGAAGAGGTAGAAGTAGACGTACATCGAGTAGGCGTGCACCAGCAGGATCGCCCCCGGGCCCACCAGCCGCCAGGGGGGCTCGTCCAGCCGCAGCAGCGCCTGCACCGCCCGCGAGGCGAAACCGCTCTCGCCATAGAGGAAGAGGAAGGCGATCACCCCCACCAGCGGCGGCAGGGCGACCGGCAGGGCCACGATCGCTCCCAGGATCCGCCGGCCGGGGAAGTCGGTGCGCTCGAAGAGGAAGGCGAGCGGCACTCCCACCAGCGCCGCGAGCGCCACCGAGGCGGTCGAGATCCACAGGCTGCGCCAGAGCGCCAGCCACTCGTCGCGGCGGCTGAAGAACTCGCCGAAGTAGCCGAGGGTCCACCCCTTCGGCCCGCCGAGCGACTCGATCAGCGTGATCAGCAGCGGATAGCCCACCAGCCAGGCGAGCAGGGCCACGACGGCGAGGGCTGGGAGGCGGGGAGCTCGTTTCACTGCGTCCCCTTCTACGCCGCCGGAGGGGTCAAGGTTCTGCGGAAAATCCGCGGCGCCGGTCCCGCTCCCGGGGAGCTCGGAGCCACCCGCACCGCGTCCCCCACCGCCGCTCCCGACGGCGCGAGCACCTCCAGCTCTCCTCCCGCCGCGAGAGCCACCTGGTAATAGGTCACCGGGCCGGCGTAGCGCCGCTCGGTGACCCGGCCTGAAAGCGCCCGAGAATCGATGCCGGCCACGAACGCCAGCGACTCGGGACGGACGACGAGATCCACCTCCTCGCCCGGACCCAAACCCTCCGCCTCGGGGGAACGATCCGCGGACCAGCGCACCGGGCCGGCCGAACCGCCGCCGAGCGCGGGGTGGGGCACCCAGACGGCGCCGTCCCCTTCGAGCACGCCGGGGAGCACACCCGCACGCCCCACAAAAGTAGCGACGAAGCGAGTGGCCGGCCGCTCGTAGAGATCCTCCGGGCTCCCCACCTGGTGGAGCACCCCGCCGTGGAGCACCGCCACCCGGTCGCCCAGATGGAAGGCCTCCTCCTGCTCGTGGGTGACGAGCACGGTGGTGATGCCGACCCGCCGGATCGCCGCGCGGAGCTCGCGGCGGGTGCGCTCGCGCAGGGTCGGATCGAGGTTCGAGAGCGGCTCGTCGAGCAGCAGCACCCGCGGCTCGGGCGCCAGGGCACGGGCGAGCGCCACCCGCTGCTGCTGGCCGCCCGAGATCTCCCCCACCCGCCGGTTCTCGAAGCCGGGGAGGTCGACCAGCGCGAGCGCCTCGGCGATCCGGCGGCCGGCGTCGCTCTTGACGGCTTTCCCCGCCAAGCCGAAGGCGACGTTCTCGCCGACGGTGAGATGGGGGAAGAGGGCGTAGTGCTGGAAGACCATGCCGAAGTGGCGGCGCTCGGGAGGAAGGGCGGTGACGTCGCTCCCCTCGACCAGGATGCGCCCGCGGTCGGGGGTCTCGAACCCGGCGATCAGCCGCAGGGCGGTGGTCTTGCCGCTGCCGGAGGGGCCGAGGAGGGCGACGATCTCCCCCTTCTCCACGGCGAGCGAGAGCTCGCGGAGAACCGGTTGGGCTCCGAAGCTCTTGTCGAGCCGGTCGAGGACAAGGAAAGGCATGGCCGTGCTACGGGGCGGGCGCGGCATCGCCGTGGCTGCGCACGGTGCGGTCCCAGGCGGTCATCCACGGCTGGCCGTTCTTGGCGATCATCTCCCAGTCGACGTCGGCCGGAACGAGATCCCGCAGCACCTCCCGCGCCCACTGCGGCAGGCGCTCGGCGGGGATGTCGGTGCGCGCCGGCAGGCGGAAGGCCTCGCGGGCCGCGAGCTCCTGCGCCTCGACGCTCCCCACGTACTCGATGAACGCCTTCGCCTCGGCCGGGTGCTTCGCCCCCTTGACCAGGCCGACCGAATCGTCGATCACCGGCGTGCCGCTGGTCGCGAAGCGGTAGCCGAGCGGGGCGCCGCGCTTCGCCTGCCAGAGCATGTCGGTGAGCTCCCAGACGGTGATCAGCCCCTCCTTGCGGTTGAGCTTCTCCATCAGCAGCGCGGGGTTCTGCACGTACTCCTTGGTCTGGGCGTCGAAGCGGCGGAGCCACTGCCAGCCGCGGTCGGGGCTGCCGGTCGACTGGACCGAGCGGGACAGGATCATGCCGAACAGCGTGCGCATGGTGCCGCTCGCCAGCGGATCGCGGATCAGGATCTTCCCCTTCCAGCGCGGATCGAGCAGGTCGTCCCAGTCGGCGGGGGCCTCGTCGCGCTTCACCGCCTGCGAGTTGTAGACCAGTACCGGCGCGGTCCGGTAGGAGCCGAAGTAGAGGTCGCCGGCGGCCCGGCTGGTCGCCGGCACGGCATCGGCCCAGCCCGGACGGAAGGGGGCGAGAAGCCCCTCGGAGGCGCCGCGGGCGAAGATCGTCTGCGGGCCGCCGAACCAGATGTCCGCCTGTGGGTTGGCGGCCTCGGAACGGACCCGGTCGTAGACCTCCTGCGAGCCCATGTCGAGCCAGCGGACGTCGACGTCCGGGTGCTTCGCCTCGAAGCTCTTCTCCATCAGCATCAGCAGGTCGCGCCCATGGGGCGAGTAGACGACCAGCGGCTTGCGGCCGTCGCCGCAGCTCGCGGCGAGGAGGGCGAGGGCGAGCAGGCAGATCTTTTTCATGGTTTTCGGGATCTTACCTCAGCGGCTCCCCTTGAGCCCCAGCAGGTTGGCGAACAGCCGGTAGGCCCCCGGCACCCCGGCCGGGAGCTGGCGGAAGATGGCGAGCCCGGTGTAGACGTAGACCCCCTTGCCGTAACCAGCCACCAGCAGGCTGCCCTGGAGGTCCGGGGTGTCGGGGTCCTTCATCGAGAGCAGCGGCTTGAAGGCCGGGTCCCAGGTGTGGGCGAAGTAGAGCCCCCGCTCCTGGATCCAACCCTCCCAGTCCGCGGCGCCGATCTTGTTCGGCGTATTGAAGACCGGGCTCGCCGGATCGAGGAGGGTCACGGCGGCCGTCTCGTCGGTCACCCGGTCGGCCGGCCGGGACTGCTCGAGCGGGTACGGGGCGTACTTGCCATCGAAGTAGGGGGCCTGCTGGTACTGGACGATCACCAGGCCGCCGCCGTGGGCGTAGTCGAGCAGCCGGCGGTTGGCGCGCAGCAGGGCCGGGGTGGTCTCGTAGGCGCGGCTGCCGATCACGATCGCGTCGTAGCCCCCGAGATCCGCCGACTGCAGCCGCTCGGGGTCCAGCATCTCGATCGGCACCCCGACCTGGCGCAGGAATTCGGGGACGCGGTCCGAGGCGCCGCGCACATAGCCGACCCGCTTCAGCGCCGGCAGGCGGAGGTCGGCGGTGCGCACCGCCACCTCGGCGGCCACCGGCCGGGGGGTCGGGCGGATGTGGGGGTAGTCGACCACCGGCACGGCGAGATCGAACCGGCGGCCGTCCTCCAGCACCGCCGCGAGCCGCAGGGTGGCGCGGCCGGGCTTGAGCTCCTTCGGCGGCTTGAGGGTGAGCTCGAGGTCGAGCGGCTCGTTCGCCGCCTCCAGGGCGAAGGGCCGCGGCGCGGCGGTGAAACCCGTGCCCTCGGCTGTCGCTTCGAGCCGCCCGCGCAGCGGCGATTTTCCGTGCGAGGTGAGCGTCACCTTGAGCCGCCGGGGCTCGCGGTTCTGGACCGGCCAGACCTCGAGGCTCTCGGCCGCCGCCACCTCGATCTCGGGCACCACGCGCAACGGCCGGCGCACCTCGCCGAACGCCTGGTCCCGGTGCAGGTGGACCACCTCGCGATCGAGGGTGACCGGCACGCCGTCGATCGTAAAGCTGATCTGGGCGGTGAGCGGCGGCGCGCCGAACGGCTCCCCGCGCTCCGACGGCAGGGCCGCCGACCAGTCGTAGAGCGCGCCCATCAGCGGCTTGCGCAGGAAGTAGGGGATCGTCGGCGGCGCCGCGGCCGGCACCGCGGGCTTGAGCTCCCAGGTGCCGAGCGCGCCGGCGGCCAGATCCTTGCTCTCGCCGTGGAGGACCTCGCCGCCTTCCGGAATCAAAGAGACCGCCGCCCCGGACACCGCGTGCGCGCCGCCGTTCCAGAGCGAGACCTGGACGGGGAAGACAGCTCCAGCCGTCAGCTCCTCCTCGCCGGTGGTGGCGTCGAGCGCGAGGCCGGCCGCGGCGGCGAGACCGGCCGCGGCGACGTCGATCTTCTCGTCGAGCAGATCGCGGACCGGGCGGTCCTCCGGCGCGAGCGCCGCCCGCGCCGCCTGGAGATCCTTCAGAATGCCGAGGAAAGCCGGCACCGCCGCGTCGAGATGCGCCGGGTTGAGAGCGCTCCGCGTCCGCTCGGCCGCCGCCTGCACGGCGTCGAGGCGCTCCTGGACGCGCTTCCGGCGGCCGGCGTCGGCGACCGTCGCCGCCAGCGAGGAGAGGCGGGTGTCGATGCCGTCGAAGAGGCTCTTCGCCTCCTTGCCCTTGCCCCCCTGCACCCAGGCCACCCGGGTCTGCTGGGGACCGAGGCGCTGGATCTGCCCCATGTCCTGCGAGCGGTGCATGCTGCGGCTCGCCATCGCGAGCTGGAAGATCGACTTGCCCGCCAGCGGGTCGATGCCGCCGGTCGGCAGGGTCATCGTGCTGGCGTTGGGGTCGAAGTAGGTCGAGCGATAGAGAACCTGCGGAGTCCACGGGGAGAGCCCCTCGGTGGTGAGCTGCGGCAGGGCGTTGGGATCTCCCGCCAGGGGGAAGGCGGCGTAGGCGGTCACCCCGGCGGCCTGATGCTGGCCATGGTTGGGGTGGGGGACGCCGGGGAAGACCGAGACCACCACCTGCGGCTTGAAGCGGCGGATCACCCGCACGGCGTCCTCCACCAGCACGTCTTTCGGCCAGAGGCGGAGGGTCTCGTCGAGCGAGCGGGTGTAGCCGAAGTCGTAGGCGCGGGAGAAGAACTGCCGGCCGCCGTCGACCGCGCGCGCCGCCAGCAGCTCGCGGGTGCGCAGCAGCCCGAGCGCGACCCCGAGCTCCGGGCCGATGACGTTCTGCCCCCCCTCGCCGCGGCTGAGCGACAGGTAGGCCGCCTCACCGCCGAGGCCGCGCGAGACGAAGCCGATCAGCGAGGTGTCCTCGTCGTCCGGATGGGCGCCGATCACCAGGAGGCGCTGGTTCGCCGACAGCTTGGCGAGCGCCCGGTCGACCGCCGGCAGCCCCCCCGCGGCGGCCGGCTCCAGCGGGCTCGGCACCGGGGCGACCTGTGCCACGGCGGGCAGCAGAAAGAGAAGGAACAGGAGGAAGATGGGGAACGGCTTCGCGAATCGTCGCGTCATCGTATCGGGCTCCGAAGAAACGAGCCGGCCGGCTGGCCGGACCGCCCGGCAGTCTAGCACCGGCGCGGGTGTGCGCTTTCCCATCCGCTACGTCGCTCGCAACGGACGGGGCCCGCGACCTCCAGGGCGCTGCCCGAGATCTCCAAGAGACTGAAAGTAAAAGGCCTCCTCGTCTTTCAACACTCATGGCACAGGCGCGCACGGCCCTTGCTCATGGACTGGGCCGCTCATGGACGCCCAAACTGTCCATGGCAAGGAGGAGAAAAAATGTTTCATCGCGTTTTCCGTCCCGCTTGCCTCGTGGCTCTCGCCGTTCTCGCGCTCGTCCCCACGGCCCTGCCGGCAACGACCTTCGTCGTAACTCGGGCCGCGGACACCAACGACGGCGTCTGCGACCGGCGCTGCTCGCTCCGCGAAGCCGTCCTGGCCGCCAACCGGCACCCCGGCCCGGACTTCATCACCCTCCCCCGGGGCGTCTTCAAGCTCTCGCTGGCCGGAGGAGACGAGGACCTCGGCGCCACCGGCGACCTCGACGTCACCGACAGCCTGGGCCTGATCGGCGCGCTGGACGGGGGAACCGTCGTCGATGGCGGCGGCATCGACCGGGTGCTGGACATTCACGGGCCCGTCGGTGTCTTCGTCGCGTACATGACGGTGCGCAACGGCGTGGCAGCGGGCTCGAACCCCTCCGGCGGGGCCATACGGAACAGCGGCGGCCATTTCGATATCGTCGCCGGCACGATCTCCGGCAACTCGGCGCCGGGCTTCGGGGGCGCCATCTACTCGGACGGTGTCCGGTCGACGCTCACCGTCCTCGCCAGCACGATCTCCGGCAACATCGCCGGTGGCGGCGGTGGCGGTGTCGCCACCGCCGGCAGCGTGGCCATGGCGAACAGCACCTTCTCCGGTAACCGCTCTCTCGAGGACTTCGGCGGCGGCCTCTATCTGTTCTCCGAGGCTCAGGCGGACTTCGACAACGTCACGATCACCGGCAACATGGCGGCCCAGCGCGGGGGAGGCCTTTTCGTGGAGGCCCCCGTCGCGACCGGGACGCCGGTGCTCGCCAACTCGATCGTCGCCGCCAACTCGGCTTCCAGGGACGCGGACTGCTCGGGGGCGGTCCTCTCGGGCGGCTACAACCTGATCGGGCAGGGCGAGGGTTGCCCGGGGTTCTCGGCCACGCGCGGGGACCAGACCGGCACCGCGGCCGCTCCTCTCGATCCGCGGCTCGGCCCGCTCGCCGACAACGGCGGCCCGACCTCCACGCACGCCCTGCTGGCCGGCAGCCCAGCCCTCAATGCAGGTAACCCGACGCCCGCCGGCGGCAGTTATCCCACCGCTGGCGAAGGCACCTGCCAGCGGGAAGACCAGCGCGGAATCAGGCGCCACCGCACGCGCTGCGACATCGGGGCCTTCGAGCTCAGGGGACGGTAGGCCACGCCCGGCCGGGGCGGCTCTTCGGGGCCGCCCGGTTTTATTCCCGATTCGTTCTCTTTCCCAGGCACTTTCCTAGACACTCGCCGACAGGCCTGCGTACTACTTTGTGGAACACGGCAATAGACCGGCTTCGAAGCCCAACACGCGCGGCAGCCCGGGATTCCGCGCAGAGCGAATCGATGAAGTTTTCGAAGGAGCAACCATCATGATTTCTTCTGTCAGTCGTCTAGCTTCAACCCTGCTGCTCGCGCTGGCCCTGCCCGCCGCGGTCCAGGCGGCGGTCTACACCCCCACCAAGGGGACCGACACCAACGACGGCGCCTGCGACGCCGACTGCTCGCTGCGCGAGGCGATCGTCGCGGCGAACCAGCACCCCGGCGAGGACGCCGTCCTGCTGCACGCGGGGACCTACACCCTCTCCGCCCCCGGTCCCGCCACCGGCAACCTCGAGATCCAGGGCAACCTCGTCCTGATCGGCGACGGCGCCGAGCGCACCGTCATCGACGGTGGCGGCGTCGACGGGATCTTCTACGTCCCTGGCGGCGTGACGGTCCAGATCCAGGACGTCACGCTGCGCAACGGCCGGTCGCCCGGAGCGGGCGGCGCGATCCGCAACAACGGCGATCTCACCCTCCTGCGCACGATCCTCACCGGCAACGCCAGCGTCACGGGAGCCGCCGGCGCCGGCCTCGGCGGCGCCATCGTCACCGACGGCCATGACGCCTCCCTCACCATTCGCGACAGCACAATCGCCAACAACACCGCCCAAAGCGCCGGCGGCGGCATCGCCGCCGGGGGAGACCTGACCCTCGCCAACGTCACGATCTCCGGCAACCGCTCCACGGCCGACTTCGGCGGCGGCCTCTACCTGTTCTCCGACGTCCGCGCGACGGCGAACAACATCACCGTCGTCGGCAACACCGCGGCGCTGAAGGGGGGTGGCCTGTTCGTCGAGAACTCCGCCTTCATCGGGATCTCGCCCAGGATCACCAACTCCCTCTTCTTCAACTCCGGCTCCGCTCCGGACTGCTCCGGCGCCATCGACTCCGCCTACAACCTGATCAGCAACAACATGGGGTGCTTCGGCCCCTCGGCGGCCAATCACGACAAGGTGGGCACGCCGGCCTCCCCCATCCTCGCGAGGACCGGCGCCCTCGCCAACTACGGCGGCCCGACGCCGACGATCCCGCTCCTCCCTGGCAGTCCCGCGATTGACGCCGGCAACCCCGCCGCGCCCGGCTCGGGCAACGGCGCCTGCGAGGCGACCGATCAGCGGGGGGTCAGACGGCCCGGCGGCGCCACCTGCGACATCGGAGCCTTCGAGGTGACGGCCGATTGCGTCGCGGGGGGCAACACCCTCTGCCTCGGCGGCGGCCGTTTCCGGGTGACCGCCACCTGGCAGACGTCGACCGCCAGCGGCGACGGCACGGCGGTGACCCTGACGCCGGACAGCGGCTACTTCTGGTTCTTCGATCCGGGCAACGTGGAGGTGGTGGTCAAGGTCCTGAACGGCTGCGGCGTCAACAGCCGCTACTGGCTCTTCGCCGCCGGCCTGACCAACGTCCGCGTCACTCTCACGGTGACCGACACCCGGACGGGCCAGACCAAGGTCTACAACAACCCGCTGGGCCGGACGTTCGTCAGCATCCTCGACAGCAGCGCCTTCAATACCTGCTCCGCCAACTAGGAGCCCGCGTCTGATCGAGACGGCGCGGTCCGGAGAGCCCCGGGCCGCGCCGTCTCGCCTCCCTCTTCTCGCCCGCCCCCCTTGCCAGTTGCGGTATCCTGACTATGTTATGGAGACCATCACCACCACCCCTACCGTTGCGTCCGAGCGCCCCGCCGCGCTGGACGAGAAGACTTTGAACGCCTACCGCCGACTGGGTTACCTGCTGGCGGATCTGGACCCGATGAACCGCATCGAGCCTGAGGCGCAGCCCGGTCTCGAGAACACCGACCCCGCGACCGCCGAGTACTGCCGGCGGCACTACTGCGGCACGATCGGCGTCGAGTTCATGCATATCTCCGATCCGGAGCGCCGGCGCTGGATCGAGGAGCGCATGGAGGCCGAGGCCCCGCGGTTCGACCGCGAGCGCATCCTCGACCTGCTCACCCGGGCCGAGACCTTCGAGCAGTTCCTGCAAGCCCGCTATCTCGGCACCAAGCGCTTCTCGGTCGAGGGTGTCGAGGCGCTGCTCCCCTGCCTCGACCAGATGCTCCAAGGCGCCGCCGAGCGCCGCGCCCAGCAGGTGGTGATCGCGATGAGCCATCGCGGACGGCTGAACGTGATGGTGCACACCGTCGGCCGCACTCCCGCCGAGATCCTCGCCGGCTTCGAGGACGTCGATCCGCGCAGCACCTTCGGCGGCGGTGACGTCAAGTACCACATGGGCGCGACCGGCGACTTCACCGGCCGCGACGGCCACAAGGTCAACATCCATCTGGTCTCGAACCCGAGCCACCTGGAGGCGGTCGATCCCGTGGCGCTCGGCCGCGTGCGGGCCAAGCAGGTGCGGCTCGGCGACGAGCGGAGTCACGACCGGGTGTTCCCGATCGTCCTCCACGGCGACGCCGCGTTCGCCGGCCAGGGGGTCCTCGCCGAGACGCTGAACATGTCCGAGCTCCCCGGCTACGGGGTGGGCGGCACGGTGCACGTCATCGTCAACAACATGATCGGCTTCACCACCGAGCCCAAGGCCCTCCACTCCTCCCGCTTCGCCTCGGACGTGGCGCGCCGGCTGCCGGTGCCGATCTTCCACGTCAACGGCGAGGATCCGGACGCCGTGGCGTGGGTGGCGCAGCTCGCGGTCGACTACCGCTTCGCCTTCAAGAGCGACGTGGTGGTGGACCTGATCGGCTTCCGCCGGCACGGCCACAGCGAAGTGGACGATCCAACGATCACCCAGCCGCTGCTCTACAAGAAGATCCAGGCCCACCCGCCGCTCTGGAAGCTGTATGCCCGCGCCATCGGCGTCGCCGAGGGGGAGGCGCAGCGCCGGGAGGAGGCCATCCGCGCCGAGCTGGACGCGGCGCACAAGACGGCCTCGGCGCTCGACAAGAAGCCGACGATGCGCACCCTGCCGGCCTACTGGGACCGCTACCAGGGGGGCTGGTGGAAGCCTGAGTACGAGGTGCGGACGGGCCTTTCGGCCGGCGAGATCGCCGCGCTGACGGCGCCGCTCACCACCGCGCCCGAGGGGTTCCACGTCCACAAGAAGATCCAGGCCCTGCTCGCCCAGCGGGCCGAGATGGGGACCGGCAAGCGCCCCATCGACTACGGCATGGCCGAGGCGCTCGCCTTCGGCTCGCTGGCCAAGGGGGGCACGTTCGTCCGCCTCTCCGGGCAGGACAGCCGGCGCGGCACCTTCAATCAGCGCCACTCGGTGCTGATCGACGTCGAGGACGCCTCGGAGTACATGCCGCTGCAGCACGTCGCCCCCGGCCAGGCGCGCGTCGAGGTCTACGACTCGATGCTCTCCGAGGTCGCCGTGCTCGGCTTCGAGTACGGCATCAGCCGCGACTTCCCCGAGGCGCTGATCTGCTGGGAGGCGCAGTTCGGCGACTTCGCCAACGGCGCCCAGATCATCATCGACCAGTTCATCTCGGCCGGCGAGGACAAGTGGCACTTGCTCTCCGGCGTCGTCATGCTGCTGCCGCACGGCTACGAGGGGCAGGGGCCGGAGCATTCGAGCGCGCGAATCGAGCGCTACCTCCAGCTCTGCGCCGAGGACAACATGCAGGTCTGCCAGCCCTCGACGGCGGCCCAGTACTTCCATCTTCTGCGCCGGCAGGCCCTGGTCCCCTGGCGCAAGCCGCTGGTCGTCTTCACCCCCAAGAGCATGCTGCGCCACAAGGACTCCGCCTCGACGCTCGAGGACTTCGCGCGCGACCAGTTCCTGCGGGTGATCGACGACGGGCAGATCCAGAACGCTCAGCGGGTCCTCCTCTGTTCCGGCAAGATCGCCCACGAGCTGCGGCGGGAGCGGGAGAAGCGGCAGGACTCCTCGACGGCGATCCTCGTCCTCGACCAGCTCTACCCCTTCCCGCAGGAGGAGCTGGCCGCGGCGCTGGCGAAGCATCCGAACGCCCGCAACATCCTCTGGGTGCAGGAAGAGCCGGCCAACATGGGCGCCCTCTTCTTCGTCCAGTCCCGCATCGAGCGGCTGACCGGCAAGCCGATCCGCTCGGTCAAGCGCTCGGCGAGCGGCAGCCCGGCCACCGGCTCAGCCAAAGCCCACGGCATCGAGCAGCAGACGCTGCTGACGCTGGCATTCACGGTCTAGACCGTCGCGGCAGGTGTAAAGAACCCGGCGAACCCTCCGCGGGGACCGGCGAGTGGCGTGGAACGTCGTTACGAGGCTCGCCGGGCATTTCAGGTATCTCGCCGGGCATTTCATGAAGCTCGCCGGCCCCGGCGAGCCATCCGCCGGTGCCGGCCAGTGACGCGGAACGCTCGTTACGAGGCTCGCCGGGCGGTTCAGGTCTCTCGCCGGGCACTTCATGAAGCCCGCCGGTCCCGGCGAGTGGCGCGGAACGCTCGTTCCGGGGCTCGCCAAGCGTTTCAGGCCTCCCGCGGGACAATTCATGAAGTCCGCCGGTCCCGGCGAGTCATCCGTCGGAGATTCAACGTCAGAAAATTCAGCGCCCTTCCTACTCGCCCAACCAAGCCATCAGCGTCTGCCGGTATCGCTCGCGCTCCGGGCCGGAGCGGGCGGGCTCGCCGGGGGCGCGGCCGGCGGCAAGGCGGGCCTTCAGCTTCGCGGCCATGCTCTCCTGCTCGGGGGTGAGCACGGCGGGCCTCGGGCCGCCGAAGTGGCTCCAGGTGTTGAGCGCGATCGCCTGCGCCTCGGTGAGGTCGAGGTAGTAGAGCTCGGGATGGGCGACGCGCAGCGAGTGCTTGGGCTCGATGAAGTCCGGCTGGCCGGAGCGGACCTTGACGTCGGAGGCCGGCAGCCCGGTCCGGGCGGCGGCGTCCCGATCCGGTGCGATCAGGGCATAGAACGACCCCTGCCGCTTGAGCGCCGCGGCGAGCCGGACCACGTCCGTGCGCGCCGGATCGTAGGTGACCTCCACGACCTCGCCGCCGAACTCGCCGATGCGGGTGCGGACGACCCCCGGCACCCTGCCCACCGTCGCCTCGCCGGTCCAGTAGCAATACATCGAGAAGACTGCCGTCTCGGTAGAGGCCGGCGGTGCGGCGGCGAGGGTCCAGGCATGCCCTCCGCAGAGGACGGCGGCGAGCCAGAATGCTTTGCTTCGAATCATCTCGTTCCTCCCGAGGCCGGACAACGGCCCCTATGGAAGCTTACGAGAGCGGCCCGGCCTCCGGATTCCCGCGCGGTGGTGCCGTTCTTGCTTGACCCCGGGTCAGGACCCGGTCCGGGCGGCGGCGGTGTGGTAGGGTACGGACCCAAACTTTTTTGCCAGAAAGGTCATCCCGCATGGCAATTCACGAAGTTCCACCGCAAGAGTACCCCGACATTGTCGGGGCGCGCCCGGAGGAGCCCCAGGCCGCGGCATTCCGGCCGTTCATCCCGGCCTCGGTGCAGTTGCCGGAGCTCACGTTCCTGCCGCTCATCGTCGGCACGATCCTCGGCATCATCTTCGGCGCCTCCTCGCTCTACCTGGTGCTCAAGGTCGGCCTGACGGTGAGCGCCTCGATCCCGGTGGCGGTCCTCTCGATCGCCATCTTCCGCGGGCTCCGCGCGGTCGGACTCCGGGGAGCTTCGATCCTCGAGAACAACATCGTGCAGACGGCCGGATCGGCCGGCGAGTCGATCGCGTTCGGAGTCGGCGTCACGATGCCCGCGATCATGATCCTCGGCTTCGACCTCGAGATCACGCGGGTGATGCTGGTGGCGGTGCTCGGCGGCCTGCTGGGGATCCTGATGATGATCCCGCTGCGCCGGGCCCTCATCGTCCAGCAGCACGGCGTTCTCAAGTACCCTGAGGGGACCGCCTGCGCGGAGGTGCTGAAGGCCGGCGCCACGGACGAGGAGCGGGCGATCGCCGCCCGCGGCGCCGCCATGGCCGGGGATGCCCCTGCCGCCGTGGAGGCGACCGCCTCCGGCGCCAAGGCCATCTTCACCGGCTTCGGAATCGGCCTCGCCTACCAGACGCTGATGAAGGTCTTCTACCTGTGGAAGGAAACCCCCGAGAAGATCTTCCGCAAGCCCTTCGAGGCCGGCTCGATCTCCGCCGAGATCAACCCCACGCTGCTCGGCGTCGGCTACATCATCGGCCCCCGCATCGCCTCGATCATGTGCGCCGGCGGCGTGCTCGCCTACTTGGTGCTGATCCCGGCGATCAAGTACTTCGGCGGCGTCGCTACCGGGGTGATCGCGCCCGGCACCATGCCGATCTCGGAGATGAGCCCGAATGACATCCGCGGCGCCTACGTGCTCTACATCGGCGCCGGCGCCGTGGCGGCCGGCGGCATCATCAGCCTGTTCCGCTCGCTGCCCACGATCTGGCACGGCCTCCAGGGAGGCCTCGCCGATTTCCGTGGCCGCACAGGCGCGGCCCAGGGGGGCCGGGCAACCCCCCGCACCGATCAGGACATGTCGCTCAAGTTCGTGGTCGGCGGCATCATCGCGCTGATCGCCGTCATCATGCTGGTGCCCCAGCTCCACCTGCAGTGGAACCTGCTGGGAGCGCTCCTGATCATCATCTTCGGCTTCCTGTTCGTCACCGTCTCCTCGCGGCTGACCGGCGAGATCGGCTCGTCGTCGAACCCGATCTCGGGGATGACGGTGGCGACCCTGCTGCTCACCTGCCTGGTCTTCCTCCTCATCGGCTGGACCGGGCCGAGCTACTACGTGACGGCCCTGTCGATCGGCGCCATCGTCTGCATCGCGGCCTCCAACGGCGGCACCACCTCGCAGGACCTGAAGACCGGCTTCCTGGTCGGCGCCACGCCGCGCAACCAGCAGGTCGCCATCCTCTTCGGCGCCCTCGCCTCGGCCCTGGTGCTCGGGCCCATTCTGCTCAAGCTGAACGACTCGGCCACCGTCTACGTGCCGCTCGCCAACCCGGCGGGCCAGATCGTCGCCGAGGGGTACTCACCGGACCTGCGGGTCGATCCGGGGACGCTCTCGACGCTGAGGCCCGAGTCTCTCCAGGGACCCCAGGCGACCGCCGACCGCCGGGCCTATCACTCCTGGCAGAAGACCGACGACGTGGGCGGCCCGGCCGGCCGGTACCTGGTCAACGACGCCGGCGTGCCGGTCTATCTGGTCGATCCCGGGATCAACGGCACCCACAAGGAGCGCCCGGGTCTGAACGGCACGATACAGACGGTCAACAAGTTCGACGCTCCGAAGGCCACCCTGATGTCCTACATCATCAAGGGCATCCTCAACCGGCAGCTCCCCTGGGGGCTGGTCCTGCTGGGGGTGATGATCTCTATCGTCCTCGAGATGTCCGGCATCCCCTCGCTCGCCTTCGCCGTCGGCGTCTACCTGCCGCTCTCCTCGTCCAGCCCGATCTTCATCGGCGGCCTGGTGCGCTGGATGGTGGACCGCCACCTCAAGAAGAAGCTCGCGCACCGCAAGCTGACCGAGGAGGAGCTGACCGCGGAAGGGGACAAGAGCCCGGGCGTCCTCATGGCGTCGGGCTACATCGCCGGCGGTGCCATCGCCGGCATCGCGATCGCCTTCAGCCAGGGGCTGCTGACCGAGTTCGACAGCGGCATGATCGCGAGGATGAAGTCCAATCCCTTCTTCGAGGGGGGCTCCGCCGATCTCCTGGCGCTGATCCCCTTCGCGCTCATCACCGTGCTGCTCTACATGGCGGGACGGGAGATGATCCTGGCGGGCCGGAAGACCCGCTGAGGCTGCCAAGCATGATCTATATCTGAGGGTTTCGTCGAGGTACTCGGGCCGTCCGAGACGCCTCTTGAAATAAAACAGCTCCTGAGCCGCTCATCTCCCCTAGCAAGGTGCGAACGGTCTCAGGAGCTCTACCGACGCAGCTAAGCGCTGGCGACCGCCAGTCTAGGACTCCGCTGAGGCTGCGTCAACAGGAGGGAGATTGAATGAACCTGTGGAAGGTGACATTCAGCGGGGCTGTGTTATTGATGTGCTTCTTTATCATCCTGTGCAAACCTGAGGATCGTAAGGCGCGCGACTGGGCCTTTGGCGCCGTGGGTCTCATGTTGGGCTATTGGCTCCAGTGAACGCCTTAGTAGGGGCGACTTTTCGAACTAAGAAGCACCCAGCTTCCTGAATACGAGAGGTCGCCCCTCTTATCTCCTAAGCTTCAGGTATTCCTCACCCCACCTGGCGGTAGCGGATCACGCGGGGGAGCGAGCCCATCGAACCCTTGATCCGGGCGCGCAGACCCTTGAGGTGCTCCGACTGGCCGTGCGCGTCGAGCGCCTCCTCCGAGGTCCACTCCTCGACGAAGACGAACTCGACGTAGTGTTCCCCCTTGAGCGAGCGCAGCAGGTCGTAGCGGATGCACCCGGTCTCGCGGCGGGTGGGCTCGATCAGCTCCCGGAGTGCGCCCTCCATCTCGTCTTCCTTGCCCATCTCGGCGTAGAAGATCGCGATCACGTGAACGGTGTCCTGCGGCATGAAATCCCCTCCCCGGTACGGATCAGTCCGGCGCGGCAGTATATAGCGTCAGCCCGCGGGCACCAGCCGCAGCGTGTGCATGGCCGGCCCCGGCAGGAACGGCGTCGGCGTCCCCTCCTCCCAGGCCTTGTGCCCCTTCCGGTAGTACGGCGAGAGCGGATGCCCGCTCTGCCCCACCGGCATCTCGAAAAGGCCGGCCTCCTCGTGGCCGGGGGAGACCACCATCCGCTCCGAGGCGCCGAAGGTCGGGCCCTGCACGCGCGGCATGTTCTCGTCCCCCGGGAGCTGGCGCGGCGGCACGTCGAGCCAGCGGCCCAGGAACGGCAACGCCAGGCTCAAAGGGTGCTGAATGCGCGTCGTGTTGCGCTCCCCCCAGGTGCGGTCCGCCAGTTTGGCCCCCTGGCGCTCGCCGCTCTCCAGCAGCGCGTCCACGGCGGCGAGGATCTCCTGGTCCCAGCTCTTGTACCGGGGGTCCAACAGGTGGGCCGGCCGCTCGGTGACGAGCCTCCAGAGCGGCCCCTCGAACTGTGCGGGCGGCCGGACGCGGTCCTCCTCGGGCACGCCCTCCTGGCCGGTCAGGGACACGAAGACCGCTTCCCTCAGAAAGAGCCGGAAGGCGCGCACGGCGCGGTAGGCGGCCGAGTCGACGGCGGCGCGGCCGGTCCAGCGGGTCTCCACCAGCCGGCGCAGCTCGCCGCGCCCGGGGTGCCCCTGGACCGCCTCGGGGCTCAAGGTCCGCAGCAGCAGGTCGCGCCAGCGCTCCAGGAACAGGGCGCGGTCGTCGAGCTGAATCGCCAGCAGGTCGCGCGGCGTCGTGCGCTCCAGCTTCATCAGATCGTCGCGGATCTGCCGCGCCCGGGCACCGAGGTCGTAGCCGCCGTTGCCGATCGCCCGCAGGCTCTCGCCGTCCATCACCCGGGCGTTGGCCGTCCAGATCCGCCCCGACGAGGGATTGATCACGCGCGGGTACTCCTGGGGAGAGAGCCACCCGTCCCAGCGGTGGGAGCCGTCGGCCCAGGAGGTCGGAGTCCGCCCGTCGAAGCCGACGCGGCGGGGAATCCTACCGATGATGGTCCAGCCCACCCGCCCCGTCTCGTCCGCCACCGTGAAGTTCTGCGGCGGGATGCCGGAGCGATTGGCGATCGCCATCGCCTCCTCCAGGGTGCGCGCCGTCTGGAGCTGGTCGAGCTCGAGGTTCACCGCTTCCGGATGATGGGCGGTCCAGGCGAGAGCGCGCGGGCGGCCGATACGGTCCTCGTCGACCACCGGCCCCCAGATCGTCTCCCGGACCTCCAGGACGTCGTCGGCTCCCCCCTTGACCCGGATGCGCTCCTTCGCCGTCGCGAAGCGACGCCACCCATCCGGCGTGCGATAGCGGTTCGCATCCTTGGGATCGATCATCAGCTCGACGAGATCGGTCCAGTCGCCGTAGCTGTTGGTGAACCCCCAGGCGACATGGCCGTTGCTCCCCACCGAGAGCGAAGGCGTCCCCGGCAGCGTCACGCCGGTGACGCGTAGGGACCCGCCGGCGGGGTCCGGCCGCACCATGGACGCCCGGTACCAGGTGTTCGGCACCCGGATTCCCAGGTGCATGTCGTTGGCGAGCAGGGCGTGGCCGTCCTCCGTGTGCGCGCCCGCCACCGCCCAGTTGTTGCTGCCGGCCGCCGTGACCGCCAGCTCCTCGTCCCCGTCAGAATCCCGTGAATCCAGGAAGGCCGCCTTCGGCAGCGCCGGCCGGTCGACTTGGCGCTTGCGCAGATCGAGGACCGCCGGCCCGGGGATCGGCGGCGTCGCGTAGGCCGGGCCCACCAGCGGGGCATCCCACTCCGTGCCGGGCGCGGCGAGGAGCTCGAAGATCGGACCCGGAAGCGTGTCGCGGAGCGCGCCCAGGGCGGATTCCCGCTCCCCGGCGTCGTGCAGCTCGAAGAACATGGCGTAGAGCGCCAGGATCGAGTCCTCCGGCCGCCACGGCGCGGGATCGACGCGCAGGGCGAGGTACTCGAACGGGACCTCGCCGAGAGAGGAGAGCCCGGCGTTCACCCCGTCGGCGTACGCCGCGAGAAGGGCCTGCTCGCGCAACGGGGACGCCGCCAGGATCTGCCGCGCCCGCTCGCGGAAGCGATGGACCCGGTGCCGGCGGTCCACCCTCACCACCGCCGGGCCGATGATCTCCGCCAGCTCGCCCGCCGCCTGCCGCCGCAGCAGGTCCATCTGGAAGAAGCGGTCCTGGGCATGGAGGAAGCCGAGCGCGCGCGCCATGTCCAGCCGGTTCGCCGCCCGGATCGTCGGCACCCCGAGAGCGTCCCGCTCGATCTCGACCGGCGCCGAGAGCCCGGCGATCCGCCGCTCGCCGTCGAGCCGCGGCAGGCTCGCCGTCAGCCGGTCGTTGAGCCAGACCCCGCCGGCCACGGCCAGCAGGCCGATCAGCACCACGAGCGCCAGCAGGACACGGAGCAGGGGGCGCCGCCGCCGGCGGGGACGCGGACTAGGGCGGGAGGTATAGGCGGGGGCGGGCATGGGTTCGGACACGGGATCTCCTCTCGGTACCGGAGTTACAGGCTCAAGGCTTCAAGTCTCCTCGACCACCCTGCTCCCCGCAAGCGGCAGGAACGGCGCCAGGTCAGTTGAGAAGGTGATTGACAGCTCTCTCAGCTTCTGAGAAATGTTTTGATGGATATTCTCATCTTAGACAGAACCTGCTTACATCGTCGGCCATTATGGCCAGCGATCCTCACTCGGTTGAAGGAGTCTCTATTATGATGAAGAAATGGTTCCTCTCCTCCCTCATGCTGTGTCTCTCGCTGTTCGGCAGCACGCAACTGAGCTTCGCGCAGGAAACCAAGGCGAGGTCCAACGACCCGATCGCCCAGATGGTGAGGCAGGGATGGAAGATCGTCCAGGACGGCGTTTTGCAGCGCGACCGTGGGGCCAATCAAGTCGAGACCTTCGTGTTCGGCGCGCCGGGCTTCGCCTGGAAGCTCCAGGACCTCCAGAACCAGCTCCGCAACCTGCGCCTGGCCTATCTGGCGACCCCGACGCCGGAGCTGCGTAAGACCATTCTCAACCACCGCCAGGAGATCGCAAATACCCAGAGGATGCTCGTGCTCGCCCAGGCCGCCGAGGCGAGAGGCGAGACTCCGACCGACAAGGTTTCCTGCAGCATCAACTTCGGCTATAGCGCGAGCGCCGCCGCCCTGACCTCCTCGCAGGGAGTCACGGCAACAGCGAGCGCGAACTTCAGCTCCACCTGCGCTTTCTCCGGAGAGGTCTATGCCTACTCCTACTCCACGGCGGCCGTGAACGGCGCTCCCACGACCAAGACCCTGACCGACGGCCCCCGGAGTGGCGCGAATGTGACTGCGAGCGCGAACACCAGCCAGACCGGTGTGCCGACCTGCCAGTCCTACGCCTACGCCAGCATGACCAGCAGCAACCTGAGCCCCTCCTCCTACACGATCTCCGCGACGAACAACAGTTGCCCGGGAGCAACGAATCCCGTGCCGACGATCACCGGGACGAACTACGTTTACGTGTCCAGTGGTTGCGTCACCACCACCTGGACCTCCTCCGTCACCGGCGGCACATCGCCCTATACCTACCAGTGGACCTGGAACGGCGCCGCCGTCGGCACGGGGAGCAGCTACTCCCGCTCCACCTGTGCCGGCAGCTTCTACAACTACACCTCCAACACCCTGGGCTTGACGGTCACCGATAGCGGCAGCCGCACGGGCAGCACCTCGAAGGCCGTCGCCGTCGAGAAGGACCCGGTCGGCGGCTGCTTCGTGGTCGCCAGTCCGGACGGCTCGAAGGCCATCCAGTGCCCGTAGATCTTTTCAGTTCTTGAATCCTGAGGCGGGCCGTTCCGGCGGTCCCGCCTTGTCTTTATCTTTTCTGGGGGAGCTTTCCGGGAACGGATAGACTCTCCCCGCCATGGCCGACTCGACCTACCCCGACCTTCGCGCCTTTCTCGATCAGCTCCGCCGCGACGGCGACCTCGTCACCGTCGAGGCGCCGGTCGACGCTCATCTGGAGGCCTCGGAGATCCACCGGCGGGTGATCGCGGCCGGCGGGCCGGCCCTGCTGTTCACCAACGTCCGGGACCGCGACTTCCCGCTCGTCACCAACCTCTTCGGCACCGCATGCCGGGCCGAGATGGCTTTCGGGACCCGCCCCCTGCGGCTCATCAAGCGGCTCGTCCATCTCGCCGAGACGCTCCTCCCGCCCTCTCCCGCCAAGCTCTGGGGAGCCCGCGACATCGGCCGCGAGGCGCTGCGGATCGGCTCCAGCCGGCGCGGCGCGGGCCCGGTCGCCGACGTCGTCACCTCCGACGTCCGGCTCGACCGCCTGCCCGTGCTCACCACCTGGCCGGAGGACGGCGGCCCCTTCGTCACCCTGCCACTGGTCTACACCGAGCATCCGGACGGCAAGGGGCACAACCTCGGCATGTACCGCCTCCACGTCCACGACGCGCGGACCACCGGCATGCACTGGCAGATCGGCAAGGGGGGCGGCTACCACTACGCGGTCGCCGAGTCGCGGGGCCAGACCCTGCCGGTGACGGTCTTCCTCGGCGGCCCGCCGGCGCTGATCCTCGCCGCCATCGCGCCGCTGCCGGAGAACGTCCCGGAGCTGATGCTCGCCTCGCTGATCGCCGGCGAGCGGCTGAAGCTGATCTCTCCCGGCCCGGGACCGTACCCGCTCGTCGCCTCGGCCGAGTTCGCGCTGATCGGCAAGGTGGCGCCGCGCCTCCGCCGGCCGGAGGGCCCGTTCGGGGATCACTACGGCTACTACTCGCTCCAGCACGATTATCCGGTCTTCGAGGTCGAGAAGATCGCCCGCCGCAAGGACGCGATCTACCCCGCGACCGTGGTCGGCAAGCCCCGGCAGGAGGACTTCTTCATCGGCGACCTCCTCCAGGAGCTGCTCTCGCCGCTCTTCCCGCTGGTCATGCCGGCCGTCGAGCAGCTCTGGTCCTACGGCGAGACGGGCTACCACTCGCTGGCCGCCGCCGTGGTCAAGCAGCGCTACAAGCGGGAGGCGATGGCCTCGGCCTTCCGCATCCTGGGCGAGGGGCAGCTCTCGCTCACCAAGTTCCTGCTGGTGACCGACCGCGCCGTCGACCTCAAGGATTTCCGCGCCACGCTCACCCACATCCTCGAGCGCACCCATCCCGAGACCGACCTCTACGTCTTCTCGAACCTCTCGATGGACACGCTCGACTACACCGGCCCGGTGGTCAACGAGGGCTCGAAGGGGGTCTGGCTCGGCCTCGGCGATCCGGTCCGCGAGCTCCCGCGCGCCTTCACCGCTCCCGAGATCCCGCGGGGGACAACGGACATCCAGGTCTTCTCCCCCGGCTGCCTGGTGGTCGGCGGCCCCGCCTACGCGGACGATCCCGGCGCCGCCGCCCGTTTCGCCGCCCACCCGGCCTTCGCCGGCTGGCCGCTCGTCGTCCTCACCGACGAGCCCCGCCGCGCCGCCGCCAGCCCGATCAACTTCCTCTGGACCACCTTCACCCGTTTCGAGCCGGCGGCGGACATCCACGCCGCCGCCACCGGACTGGTCCGCCACCATGTCTCCTATACGCCGCCGATCCTGATCGACGCCCGCATGAAGCCCTGGTACCCCAAGGAGCTGTTTGCGGACGAGGAGACCGCCGCCACCGTGACGCGCCGCTGGAAGGAGTACTTCCCGGGCGGCAAGGTGGAGATGGGGGATTCGGGGACGGGGCATTTGACGGGGTAGAACGGCCAAAAGGCACAAAACAGGCGACCGCTGTGGCCTGCGACCTCACTCCCTGTCCCTCTCTCCTAAAGGAGAGAGGGGACGTGCTCAGGAACGGAGGTGGTGGGCTTCAGCGGCGATGCGCTGGAGGACGTCGTCCGGGGCTTTGAAGACTTCGGAGTTCAGGAAGCGCAGGATGGTATAGCCGAGGGAGCGTAGATAGATGTCTCGGTTCTCATCGTGCGCGGACTGCTGGGGCGTTCCGTGGATTCCGCCGTCGAGTTCCACGATGAGCTTCAGATCAAAGCAGCAGAAATCCGCGATGAACGGTGGGATCGGGAACTGGCGCCGGATTTCAATCCTTCGAGGCTCCGGTCCCGCAGCAGCTTCCAGAGCCAGCGCTCGGCCGGCGTCTGCTGCCGTCGGAATTCGCGCACGCTCGACCGCACTCCCTGCCCACTCCTCCTGGCAGAAAGGTTCCCGAATCGTCGTACCGTCTTCCGATCTGGATCGAACCATTCTTTTCTCGAAGCCTAACATGTTCCATCTTCCCACGATCCTACCGGACGCGTCCTCCCTCTCCTTTAGGAGAGGGAGACAGAGGGTGAGGTCGCAGGCCACAAGTGCCCCATCGCAGGGTTTTGTATCGGACGCTCGTCTATGATCCCCTCACCCCCATGAACCCTCACCTCCTCATCACCCTGATCATCGCCGGCGCGGCCATCGCGCTCCTGCTCACCGAGCGGCTGCGGGCGGACCTGGTGGCGCTTTTGGTGGTGGTCGCGCTCGGCACGACGGGGGTGCTGACGTCGCAGGAGACGTTCTCCGGGTTCAGCCGCTCGGCGGTGATCACGCTGCTCGCGATCTTCATCCTCGCCGGGGGGATGGAGCGGGCGGGCGTCACTCACAGCGTCGGCGATCTCCTCGTGCGCGTCGCGGGCCGGAGCGAGCAGCGGCTGGTCGTGGTGGTGATGCTCTCCGCCGCCCTGCTCTCCATGTTCATGAACAACATCGCCGCCGCCGCCGTGCTGCTGCCCGCCGTCTCGGGGGCGGCGAAGCGCTCGGGCGTGAACCCCTCCCGGCTGCTGATGCCGCTCGCCTTCGGCACCATCCTCGGCGGCATGGCGACCCTCCTGACCACCACCAATATCGTGGTCAGCAGCCTGCTGCAGGATCGCAGGATGGCCGGCTTCGGCCTCCTCGACTTCGCGCCGCTCGGCCTGCCGCTCATCGCCGCCGGGATCGCCTACATGGCGCTCTGGGGGCGGCGCCAGCTCCCCGCGCGCTCGCCCGTCCAGCTCTATGAGGATCTGCAGCGCCAGGAGGCCAATCTCGCCGAGGTCTACCACCTGGGCGAGACCCTCTCCCGTGCCGGCGTGCCCGCGGGATCGCCGCTGGTCGGCCAGACCCTCGCCGGCAGCCGCCTGCGCGAGACCTACGGCGTCAACGTGCTCGCCATCGAGCGCGAGAGCCAGATCGTCCGCGCCCCCTCCCCCGACCAGGAGCTGCGGGCCGAGGACGTCCTCATTCTCGCCGGCGAGCCGGAGGGCCCGGGGTTCGCGGCGTTCCTCGATCCTCTGCCGCCGCGCCACTGGCGCGATCGCGACCTCGAATCCCGCTCCGTGGTGCTGGTGGAGGCCGTCCTCTCCCCGCGCTCGGACCTCATCGGCCGCACTCTGCGCGAGACCCGCTTCCGCGACCGCTACGGCATGGCGGTGCTGGCGATCTGGCGTGCCGGCCGGTCGCTCCGCACCGGGCTGACCGATCTCCCGCTCCAGCTCGGCGACGGGCTCCTGCTCCAGGGCGAGCGCGGCCGGCTGCCGGTCCTGCGCGCAGAGTCCGATCTCATCGTCCTCGACCGCGGAATCGACGAGCCGCCGCCGTCGCGCCGCCGGAGCCGGCTGGCGCTGACGATCATGATCGTCACCCTCGCGCTCGCTGCCAGCAACCGCTTCGGCGTCGGCGAGATCATGCTCGGCGGCGCGCTGGTGATGATCCTCACCCGCGTGCTCTCGATGGACGATGCCTATCAGGCCGTCGAGTGGCGGAGCGTCTTCCTGGTCGCCGGCATGCTGCCGCTGGGGACCGCGATGATCAAGACGGGAGCCGCCGATCTGATCACCCACGGGCTGCTCGCCGTGCTAGGCGGCGCGGGTCCGCTGGCGATCCTCGCCGGGCTCGTCGCCCTCGCCATCCTGCTCACCCAGGCGATGCACGGCGCCGCGGTCGCGGCCATTGTGGCCCCCATCGCCATCCAGACCGCCCAGAGGATCGGCGCCGACCCGCACGCCTTCGCGATGGGCGTTGCGCTCGCCACCTCCGTGGCATTCCTCACCCCGCTCGGCAGCCCCGTCAACGTCCTGGTGATGGGCCCCGGCGGCTACACCTTCCGCGACTACTTCCGCGCCGGCCTGCCGCTCACTTTGCTGCTCTTCGCGCTGATCGTGGGACTTCTGCCCCTGATCTGGCCGCTGGTGCGCTAGGAACAAGGACGTAAAGGACGACAAAGACTGCAAGGACAAAGGACAAAGCTGTGTCAGGATAGGTCCGCGCGGTGGAAGGAGGTGTTGAATGCCTGAAGGACCGCTCTCCCCTGAAATCCTGCGGAAGATCGACGCCTGGTGGCGTGCGGCGAATTATCTCTCCGTGGGCCAGATCTATCTGTACAAGAACCCGCTGCTCAAGAAGCCCCTCACGATCGAGGACATCAAGCCCCGGCTGCTCGGCCACTGGGGGACCACCCCCGGGCTCAACTTCCTCTGGGTCCACCTCAACCGGATCATCCGGCAGCGCGACCTCAGCATGATCTACATCACCGGCCCCGGCCACGGCGGCCCGGGGATCGTGGCCAACGCCTATCTCGAGGGAACCTACAGCGAGATCTACCCCGACGTCTCTCTGGACGAGAACGGGATGCGCCGCCTGTTCAAGCAGTTCTCCTTCCCCGGCGGCATCCCGAGCCACGCGGCGCCCGAGACCCCGGGCTCGATCCACGAGGGGGGCGAGCTCGGCTATGCCCTCTCTCACGCCTACGGCGCGGTGTTCGACAATCCGGACCTGATCGCCGCCTGCGTGATCGGCGACGGCGAGGCCGAGACCGGCCCGCTCGCCACGAGCTGGCACTCTAACAAGTTCCTCAACCCGATCCACGACGGCGCCGTGCTCCCCATTCTCCACCTCAACGGCTACAAGATCGCCGGCCCCACCGTGCTCGCCCGCATCCCTCACGAGGAGCTGGACAGCCTGATGCGGGGCTACGGCCACAAGCCCTACTACGTGGAAGGGGACGATCCCGCGACCATGCACGAACGCATGGCGACGGTGATGGACGAGGTGTTCGACGAGATCCGGTGCATCCAGTCCGACGCGCGGACGAACGGCTTCAAGGAGCGCCCCTGCTGGCCGATGATCGTGCTGCGCTCCCCCAAGGGCTGGACCGGCCCCAAGGTGGTGGACGGCAAACCGGTCGAAGGGACTTGGCGCGCTCATCAGGTGCCGCTGTCCGAGATGGCCGCCAACCCCGGGCACGTCAAGATGCTCGAGGAGTGGATGCGCGGCTACCGGCCGGACGAGCTGTTCGACGACAACGGCCGGCTGCGCCCGGAGATCGCCGAGCTCGCTCCCGAGGGGGAGCGGCGGATGAGCGCCAACCCCCACACCAACGGCGGCGTCGTGCTGCGCAATCTGCGCCTGCCCGATTTCCGCGACTACGCGGTGGAGGTCTCCTTCCCCGGCGCCACTCTGGGCGAGGCCACCCGCGTGCAGGGCAAGCTCCTGCGCGACGTGCTGCGGCTCAACGCCGAGGCCCGCAACTTCCGCATCTTCAGCCCGGACGAGACCGCCTCGAACCGCTGGAACGCCGTCTTCGAGGCCACCGCCCGCGAGTCGGCCGCCGAGATCCTGCCCACGGACGAGGACGTTTCGCACGACGGCCGCGTCATGGAGGTGCTCTCCGAGCACCAGTGCGAGGGGTGGCTCGAGGGGTACCTGCTGACCGGCCGGCACGGCATCTTCTCCTGCTACGAGGCGTTCATCCACATCATCGACTCGATGTTCAACCAGCACGCGAAGTGGCTGAAGACGATCCGCGAGATCCCCTGGCGGCGCCCGATCGCCTCGCTCAACTACATGCTGACCTCCCACGTCTGGCGGCAGGACCACAACGGCTTCAGCCACCAGGACCCGGGGTTCATCGATCACGTCGCCAACAAGAAGGCCGAGGTGGTGCGCATCTATCTGCCGCCGGACGCCAACTGCCTCCTCTCGGTGACCGACCACTGCCTGCGCAGCCGCAACTACGTCAACGTCATCGTCTGCGGCAAGCAGCCGGCTCCGCAGTGGCTGGACATGGACTCCGCGGTCAAGCACTGCACTGCCGGCATCGGCATCTGGAAGTGGGCGAGCAACGACCAGGGGGGCGAGCCCGACGTGGTGATGGCCTGCGCCGGCGACGTCCCTACTCTGGAGACCCTCGCCGCGGTCGACCTGATGCGGCGCGAGCTGCCGGATCTCAAGATCCGCGTCGTCAACGTCGTCGACCTGATGACGCTGCAGCCGCCCGGCGAGCACCCGCACGGCCTCTCGGACAAGGAGTTCGACATCCTGTTCACCGAGGACAAACCGGTCATCTTCGCCTTCCACGGCTACCCCTGGCTGATCCACCGGCTCACCTACCGGCGGAAGAACCACGACAACCTCCACGTCCGCGGCTACAAGGAGGAGGGGACGACCACCACCCCCTTCGACATGGTGGTGCGCAACGACCTCGACCGCTTCCACCTGGTGTCCGACGTCATCGAGCGCGTCCCCAAGCTCGGCTCCCGCGCCGCCTATCTCAGCCAGATGACGCGCGACAAGCTGATCGAGCACCAGGAGTACATCCGCAAGCATGGCGACGACATGCCCGAGATCCGCGACTGGGCCTGGCAGAACAAGGGCGCGCCCTCGCGGGGCGGCAAGGAGACGGGCGAGGACGCGGATGCGAAGCGGGTGGAGGGGTAGACCCTCATCACCCCGGCCCTCTTCTCCCAGCCTCCCCCCCTTCCCAACGGGAGAAGAGGGAGAAGTTAGTCGAAGCAAGCTCTTGAAGCCCCTCTCTCCCGGCGGTGGGGGGGAGGCTGGGAGAGAGGGGTTGGGGAGTGAGGGCCGCGGCGGCGGAAACGATCCGATCCCGAAGACCCGCCGGGCGTCAGGCCTTCTTGCCAGCCTCCACAATCCCCACCGCATCCCGGGCGATCATCAGCTCCTCGTTCGTCGGCACCACGAACACCCGCGAGCGCGCCCCCTCCGGCGAGATCTCGGTCTCGGTCCCCTTGGCCTCGCAGTTGCGCGCCGAATCGATAACGAGCCCGAGGGCGTCGAGGCCCTGCATCGTCCGCTCGCGCACCGCCGGGGCGTTCTCGCCGATGCCGCCGGCGAAGGCGATGGCGTCCACTCCGCCCAGGGCCGCCACGTAGGCGCCGATGTACTTGCGCAGCCGGTAGCAGAAGATGTCGACCGCCAGGCGGGCCCGCTCGTTCCCCTTCTCCTCGGCTTCCAGCAGCGCGCGCATGTCAGACGACAGCCCGGAGATCCCCAGCAGGCCGCTGTGCTTATTCATCAGCGCGCTCGCCTCGGCCGCGCCGAGCTCCTCGCGCCCCATGATGAACAGCAGCGCCGCCGGATCGAGATCGCCGCAGCGGGTGCCCATCACCAGCCCCTCCAGTGGGGTGAAGCCCATCGAGGTGTCGACGGACTTGCCGCCGAGCACGGCGCAGGCCGAGGCGCCGTTGCCGAGGTGGCAGGTGATGAGCCGCAGCCCGGGGTCCCCCTCGCGGCCCAGCAGCGCGGCGAGCCGTCCGGAGACGAAGCGGTGCGACGTGCCGTGGAAGCCGAACCGCCGTATGCCGAAGCGCTGGTAGAGGCTGTAGGGGAGCGCGTAGAGATAGGCCGTCTCCGGCATGGTCTGGTGGAACGAGGTGTCGAACACCGCCACCTGGGGAGCGTCCGGCAGCACGGCCTTCGCGGCCTGGTAGCCCTGGAGGTTGGCGGGATTGTGCAGCGGCGCGAGCGCGATGTTGGCCTCGATCCCCTCGATCACCTCCTCGTCGATCAACACCGACGACTGGAACCGCTCGCCGCCATGGACGACCCGGTGCCCCACGGCGCCGATCTCGCCTTTGTGGGGAATGACGCCGGTCTCCGGGTCCGTCATCACCGCCAGCGCCCGCTCGACCGCCTTCCGGTGCTGAAACGCCCCGATCGCGTCGCGGACCGGCTTCTTCCCTTCCGCCTCATAGTGGAGGACCGCCGTCCCGCCGGCGTCCTCGACCAGCCCCTTGGCCAGCGTCCGGTCACGCCCGTCGCGGGCCATCGCCTCGTCGGTTTCGATGAGCTGGAACTTGAGCGTCGAGCTGCCGCAGTTGAGGACCAGGACCTTCATTATGGGCGCGCCTCCTTCCTTCCGGGTTGGATGGTATACAACTCTCTCGCCGAGTGTGGTAAATGCTGTTGCGCCACCGGTCGGACGGCCGCGTGAGCTTTGATCCAAGGAGAGGAATGCGATGGAGATCCGGCAGTTCAGGGTGATGATCCGCGCCTCGAACTTCGAGCGCGCGACGAAATTCTATGGCGGCGCCCTGGCGCTGCCGCAACTCCAGAGCTGGAACCGCGACGACGAGCGGGGGGTGGTCTACCAAGCCGGCTCGGCCGTGGTCGAGGTGGTCGGCCCCCCGGTCAACGAGGACCCCCGCTCCAACGACGAGCGCTTCAAGGCCCAGGGACCGCGCATCCAGGCGGCCCTCGTCTTCGACGTCGCCTCCGCGGAGGCTGCCTTCCGCGACATCTCCTTCCGCGAGAAGAACATCCCCGGCGGCCTGGAGAAGGACGATCAGGGTCGGCTGACCTTCGTCACCCACGACCCGGACAATATCCGGGTGATCTTTCGGGAGCCCGGCAGCCGGGAGCCCGCCTAGCCGTAGCTCTCGTGGTGCTCCCGGTCGGGGGGCACGCCGATCGTCTTCAGGGCGGCGAGCGTGGTCTCCAGGAAGCGTGGAGGGGGCTCCTCACCGCGGACGCGGGCGGCCTGCTTTTCGAAATTCGAGAGGCCCGGCCCGCAGGTGTAGACCTCGACGGCGGTGGGGTCCGGGATGAATTCCCGCAGCAGCTCCTCGCTCACCCGGCCCTGGCGAATGTCCAGTCCGGGGACGGTCCGCTTCTCCCGCGAGATGGCGTGGACGATGCGGAGCTTGTCCGGGAAGCGGTCGGCGAGCGCCTGGAGCTGGTGGCGGTAGATGATGTCGTCCCAGGTCTTGTTGCCGTAGACCAGGGTGTGCCGCAGGCTCATCCCCGTCTCCAGGCAGAACTTGAGGAGGCTGTAGTTCGGCACGATCCCGGAGCCGGCGCAGACGTGGATGAGGTGGTCGGTGCGCGTCTCGACGTCGGGGGAGAGGACGTAGGGGCCGCCGATGCCGGTCGCCTTCATGCTCATCCCCGGCCGCACGCTGTAGGTCAGGAAGGGCGAGAGCAGCGGCGGATACTTGGTCTGCCCCTTGACGTAGGTCTCCGCCTTGATCGTGATCGCGAGCTGCTTCTCGTGCGGCGCCGAGGTCAGGGAGTAGGCGCGCCCCGGCTCCTTCTTCCCCTTCATGTCCTCGAAGTAGCCGCAGAGGCTCTCCAGCGCCGGGAACTGCTGCGGCCGGATGGTGATGAACTGGCCCGCCTGGTACTCCAGCCGCTCGCCGCCGGCGAAGAGGTTCAGCGTCACGGTGTCCGCCGTCTCCCAGATCACCTCGGTGATGATCAGCTCCATCTCGCGGATCTTCTGCCGCGGCGCCTTGGCCGGCGCCGCCTGCGCGGCCGCCATGGGAGGAAGGTGGTTGTCCGGCACGGCGATGGATGGGATCTCAGGCTCGGCCATTCTCTGCTCTCCTTCAGGCGTTTGCAGGGACGAATCGGCGATCATTCTAAGCCGATTCCCTGGGTCTTGATCACCGGCCGGCTGCCGGTGGCCTCGTCGTCGACCACCACGCCCTCCCACTCGATCCGGTAGACAGGCACCGGCCGCGCCTTCCCCCGCAGTGGCCAGGGGGTGAGCGCCGACACCGGCGGCGGCTGGCCGAGCGCGGCGTAGAGCGGCTCGGCGATCAGGATCTCCCCCGGACCCGCCTCCGAGCAGAGACGCGCGGCGGTGTTCACCGCGTCGCCGATCACCGTGTACTCCAGCCGCCGCTGGCTGCCGATGTTGCCGGCGAAGACCTCGCCGACGTTGAGGCCGATGCCGATCGACAGCTCCGGCCGCCCGAGGAGCCCCCAACGCTCGTTGAGCCGCCCGAGCACCTGCTGCATGGCAATCGCCGCCCGGGCGGCCCGGTCGGCGTCGTCGACGCGGGAGATCGGCGCTCCCCAGAGCGCCATCAGCGCGTCGCCCATGAACTTGTCGAGCGTGCCGCCGTAGCGGAAGACGATCTCCACCATCTCGGTGAAATAGTCGGTCAGCAGGCTGGCGATCGCGTCCGGGTTCATCCGCTCGGACAGCGAGGTGAAGCCGCGGATGTCGGAGAAGAGCACGACCACCCGCCGCTTGGCGCCGCCGAGCTGGATCTCCCCCTCCTGGCCAGCGATCTGGCGGGCGAGGTCCGGCGCGAAGTAACGCTGGAAGTTGGAGAGCACCACCGCCTCGCGCCGCATGCGCTCGATCAACTGGCCGTTCTCGATCCCCACCGCCGCCATGCCGGCGAAGGCGGTAAAGAACTCGAGGTCCTCCTCGCTGAACGAGTGGCCGATCCCCACGCTGTCGAGATAGATGATGCCGAGCACCGTCCCCTGGCCTCCCAGCAGCGGCGCGCAGAGGGCGCTCTCGATCTCCGCCCCGGGATCCTCCCCGGCCGGCAGGCTCTCCGACAGCACCGCCACCCGCTCCTCGACCGCCTTGCGGGCGATCGCCCGCGGCACCCGCCAGCTCCCGGCCGGCGCCTCGACCCGGCTGCGCCAGACCCGCGGCACCAGCTCGCCGCCGTCCTCGGAGGTCATCACCGCCACGCGGTCGACGTTCATCACCTGGAAGATGAGCCCCACGACCTTGTCGAGCAGCCGGTCGACCTCGGTTTGCCGCGAGAGCTCCTTGGCGATGTCGAGCAGGAGGTTGAGCTTGCGCGTCTGGCGGTCCGCGAGGGATTGGCCGCCGATCCTGAGCAGCGAGGAGCCGGGGGGGCCCTCGGCGAGCTGTGAGGCGATGTCCGACCGGCCGCTCACCGGCACCTGGCGGAGGACCGTCGCGTCGAGCGACCCCTCCCCCTCGAACCTCTCCTCCTCCAGCGCCGGCGGCTGGACCACCAGCACCTCGAAGTCGACCTTGCCGAAGGCGACGCGCGAGCCGGGGGTGGCGAGCGCGTCGATGACCCGCACGCCGTCGAGATAGGTGCCGTTGGTCGACCCCACGTCGCGCACCCGCACCCCGGCCCCGGCGAGCTCCAGCTCGGCGTGGTGGCGCGAGACCGTCGGGTCCTGGATCTGCAGGTCGCACGACGCCACGCGGCCCACGGTGAGCGGACGACCGCCCGTGATCAGGACCGAGGGGCTTCCGGTGGCGGCGACCAGCTTCAAGATCAAAGAAGGGCCTTTTCTCCAGGGACCACGATGTCACGAGTCCGGATTCGATAAAGGTACTACAAACGCCTGCGCGATTCCCGAGGCGCATCTCCACCCTGGAGCGGAATACTCCCCCTCTTTTCTACGGTTGAACACCCCGGAACGTCTGTGGTACCCTTCGCGGGTCCGATGGACGGTCTCATTGGACATATGGCGCATTCGTCTAGGGGTCCAGGACGTCGCCCTCTCACGGCGGTAACACGGGTTCGAATCCCGTATGCGCTACCAACCTGACGCAGCTCACGGAGCCCGGCCCTGCCGGGCTTTTCGATTTTGAGCCCTCGTTCCTAAATAAGCCTGCATGTCCCGCCGCTCCGTCGTCCTCCTCGTCGTCGTCCTCCTGGTTCTGGGCGCTCTTGCTCTCGGCTTCTGGATGACCCGGTACGCCGCCGATAAGGACGGGATCGTCGACCTGCTCGAGATCTTCCCCTCGGAGGACCGGCTGACGCTGGAGCCGGCCGAGTTCAAGGATCTGCCGGGGTGGCGCGACGACGCGGTCGAGGCGGCGCTGCCCGCCTTCCTGCGTTCCTGCGGGCGGATCGCCGCGCTGCCGGACGATTCCACCCTCGGCACCGAGGCGGCCGGCGAACCGTTCGCCGGCAAGGCCGCCGACTGGAAACCGGCCTGCGCCGAGGCGGCCCAGCTCCCGCCCGGAGACCGCGAGGCCGCGCGGCGGTTCTTAGAGACCCGTTTCCGCCCCTGGTCGGCGCGCAACCACCGCAACCCCCTCGGCCTCTTCACCGGCTACTACGAGCCCCTCCTCCACGGCAGCCGGAAGCGCCACGGCCGCTACACCGTGCCGCTCTACGGTCGGCCGCCCGAGCTGGTGATGGTGGACCTCGGCCGCTTCCGCGACGAATTCAAGGGGAAGCGGATCGCCGGCAAGATCGAGTCAGGGGCGCTCGTCCCCTTTGCCGATCGCCAGGCGATCGACAAGGGAGCCCTCGCCGGCCGCAAGCTCGAGATCGTCTGGGTGGACGATCCCGTCGAGGCCTTCTTCCTCGAGGTCCAGGGCTCCGGCCGCGTCCGGCTCGCCGAGGGGGGGGAGATGAGGATCGGCTACGCCGCGCAGAACGGCCACCCCTACACCTCGATCGGCAAGGCGCTGATCCAGCGCGGCGCGCTGCGGGCCGACACCGTCTCCATGCAGTCGATCCGCGACTGGCTGCGGGAGCACCCGGAGCAGACCGACGGCGTGCTGGAGAAGAACGCCTCCTACATCTTCTTTCGGCCGACGAAGGGGGAGGGCCCGATGGGCGCCGAAGGGGTTCCCCTGACTCCCGGCCGTTCGCTCGCCGTCGATCGCAAGTACATGCCGCTCGGCGTCCCTCTCTGGCTCGCCGGCGGCATGCCCGGCCTCAATGAAGGGGAGCCCGACCGCAAGCTCCACCGTCTCGTCGTCGCCCAGGACACCGGCGGCGCCATCCGCGGCCCCGTGCGCGGCGACCTCTTCTGGGGCTTCGGACCCGAGGCCGAGTCGGGCGCCGGGCGGATGAAGCACCGGGGAAAGCTCTGGGTGCTGCTGCCGAAGGGTGTCGAACCGGCGGGCTAGTTCACCCACGGCCCCTTGCGCACGTTCGGCCCCTTATCGCCCCGATTGTCCCCCTGGATCACCGTGAACCCCCGCTTCCGCCGGGCGCGTTCGAGCTTGCGCTGGATCCACCACTTCTCCAGGCGCAGCCGCATCTCGCGCAGCGTCCGCTTGCCGCCGCGCATCGAGCCGCTCGAACGGACGTAGAGGTAGGAGAGCCCGACCGCCGTGCAGATCCCCAGGAAGCCCGGGAGGTCGCGCGAGAAAAGGAAGGCCATGAAGGCGAAGAGGATCTCGACCGCCAGCATCCAGCGCGCCGGGACCGGCAGGACGAAGAAGAGATAGATCGTGGCGTCGCGGTGAGCGGTGCCGAAGGCGGCGATGAAGATCGCCGTGAGCATCCACTGCCCCTGCATGATGCTGAACGGGCCGGGCACGTCCAACGCCCCGGTGAGCGTGAGCAGAGCGTGGACGCCGACCGCCACCAGCGCGGCCCCGATCGAGCTCCACAGGATCAGCCGCCAGAAGTGCCGCCGGTAGAGCCCCATATAGGCGTCGCGGGCGAACATGTAGAGGATCAGCAGGTTGAGCAGGAACCAGATCCCCGATCCCGCGGCGCCGATGAACGGATAGGTGACGAGCTGCCAGACCCATCCCCACTGCCAGACCCGTGGCGTGAGCTCCAGCAGCGCCGGCACGATGGCCGTCGACTGGAAGAAGCGCAGCGAGAAGGTGACGAACAGGACGGCGAGGATGGCCAGCACGTCCCGGGGAGCCGGCCCGCCGAGGCCGAAGCTGCCCATGTTCAAGCGCGCGGGAGGCGGATTGCGGGTTACCACGGCGTTGTTCCTCTCACGGGGCCATCTTACTCCAGGGGTGAGGCCGGCCTGGGAGCCTGCAAACCAGAAAAGCCAAAGCAAGGACGTAAAGGACGGCAAGGACCACAAGGACGAAGAATCCTGTTTTCGTCCCTGCTGTCCCTACTGTCCTTTACGTCCCTTGTTTTCGCTGTTTTCGCCCTACGCCGGCAAAAACGCATACCGCAGCACGAACAGCACCGCCAGCGCGTACATCAGCCAGTGCACCTCGCGCCCGCGCCGGGCCGCCAGCTTAGTCAGGGCGTAGACGATGATCCCCGCCGCCAGACCGTGCGAGATGTTGAAGGTCAGCGGCATCAGGAGGGCGGTGAAGAAAGCCGGCGCCGCTTCCGTCATGTCCGACCAGTCGATCTCCTTGACGGCGCGCACCATCAGCGTCCCCACCAGGATCAGGGCCGGCGCCGTGATCGGCGTCAGGCCGGCCGCGTCGGCGTGGCTGATCAGCCCGACCAGCGGCGTGAGGAAGAGCGAGAGGAGCAGGAGAGCCCCGGTGACCAGGCTGGCGAGCCCGGTCCGCGCCCCCACCCCGATCCCTGAGCCGCTCTCGATATAGGCGGTCACCGGCGAGGTGCCGAACAGCGCGCCGCCCACCATCCCCAAAGCGTCGACCGTGAGCGCCCGGCCGATCCGCGGCAGCTCGCCGCCGCGCAGCAGGCCCGCCTGGTGCGCCAGCCCCATCAGCGTCCCCAGGGTGTCGAAGAGCGCGAAGAAGAGGAGCACCAGCATCAGTGGCAGGTACTGGACCCGCAGCGCTCCCAGAAGATCGATCTGGAGCCCCGGCAGCGCGAAGTCCGGCGCGGAGACGAGCGCGGCCGGCATCGCCATCTGACCGGTGGCGAGGGCGGCGATCAGGGTCGCCGCGAGCCCCCAGAAGATCGCGGTGCTCACTCCGGCCGCCATCAGGATCAGCGACACCGCGAGGCCGAACAGCGTCAGCAGCGCGGCCGGCGACCGCAGATCCCCGAGCGCGACCAGGGTGTTCTTGTCGGCACGCACGAGGCCGCCGTGCTGGAGGCCGATAAAGGCGATGAACAGGCCAATCCCCACCGCCCCGGCGAGCTTGATGACCTCCGGCACCGCCCCCACCAGCACCCGCCGGGCGCCGGTCGCGGTGAGCAGCAGGAAGACGATCCCCGCCCAGAACACCAGCCCCAGAGCCACCTGCCACGGCACCCCCGCTCCAATACAGATGCCATAGGCGAAGAAGGCGTTCATCCCCATCCCAGGCGCCAGCGCGATCGGGTAGTTGGCCACGAAAGCCATGAGCAGCGTCGCGAAGGCGGCGGAGAAGGCGGTCGCCAGGATCGCCCCCTGCAGCGGCATCCCCGCGGCAGTGAGGAAAACCGGGTTCACCGCCAGGATGTAGGCCATGGTGAGGAACGTGGTCACCCCGCCGAGGACCTCCCGGCCCGGGGTCGAACCCGCCGCGCGGATGTGGAAGATGCGTTCGAGCATGTGGGGGGTAGTTTACGCCGGAGCGTGACGTGTGGTTCCGTCGCTCCCGCCCGGGCATCAATGCCCGGGCGGGGGGCGAGGACCCTGACCTGTGCTACCGTCCCCTCCCCGGAGGCCCAGAACGCCTAATGAGCACCTTCGACGAATCGAAGCACCCCGAAACCGGCGACCCCTACTTCCTTTCCACCAAGACGATTCCCCCGGAAGATCGGCTGATCTTCGCCCTCGACGTGCCGACCGTCGAGGAGGCCAAGCGTCTGGTCGAGACCCTGTCCGACGCGGTCCAGTTCTACAAGGTCGGGCTCGAGCTGCTCGGCACCGGCGGCTATTTCGAGCTGATCGAGTGGCTGGTCGAGCGGGAGAAGAAGGTCTTCGCCGACCTCAAACTATTCGATGTCCCCGAGACCGTGCGCTCCGCCATGCGCCGGCTCCGCGAGTGGCCGATCACGCTCACCACCGTCCATGGCGGCAGCGCCGCCATCCTGGAGGCGGCCTGCCAGGAGAAGGGGACGCTTCAGATCCTGGCCGTCACCGTGCTGACCAGCCTGAGCCAGGAGGACTTGTGGGAGATGGGCCTCCAGACCGAGGTCTATCAACTGGTGCTCGCGCGAGCCCGCCAGGCGGTCGAGCTCGGTTGCGACGGCGTGATCGCCTCCGGCCTGGAGGCGCACGGCCTGCGCCGGAGCCTGGGGCAGGGGCCGCTGATCGTCACCCCCGGCATCCGCCCCGCCGAGAACCGGCCGGCGGACGACCAGAAGCGGGTGGTCACCGTCGAGCAGGCGCTGCGCAACGGCGCCGACTACATCGTCGTCGGTCGCCCCATCCGCAATGCCGCCGACCCCTACGAGGCGGCGATGCAGATCCAGGGGACGATCGAGGGGCTGTTCCTGTCCGGCTAGGCCTTGCATTTGAAAAGAGCACGGGCCCCCGCCAGAGGGCCCGTGGCTGATTTGGTCATTCAGTTGTCAAAGAGCGCACAACACCCGCCTGACTACACGCCGGGCTTCGCGGCCGGACCCGTCGCCGGCGGCTCACCTCCCTCCGGCGGCTTCACCACCGGCTCCTTCTTGCTGCGGCGCCGGAAGGGCGGGATGCCGAACTCCACCAGCTTGTCGTTGCGGTTCCCGTAGTGCTCCCGGAGGCCGGTGCGCAGGAAGGTCGTCAGCTTCTTGCCATTCGCCAGCGCCAGCCGGAGACCCTGAGAGGCGATCTGCTTGTTGGCGGCATGAAGGTCCTGCTGCATGGCGAGAGAGCGCACCTGTTCCAGGAACCCCTGGAGCTTCGCCCGCGGCGCCTCCAGGTGGGGAAGCTCGGCGGTGTTGACCGCCAGCGTGTCGAGAAGGTGCTCCCACTCGGTGACGAAATCGGAATAACGCTTCTGCTGCTTGGCCATGATCTTTCTCCTTGAAAGGCCCAACTCGGTTGACCCGGATTCCCGTCCGGGCAGTCCGGCCGCGGCGCGCCCGGGGAACACCCCCAGGATCAGCGCTCGAGCCGGTAAATGCGATACTGTGTGCAAACATCCTCCTGGCGGGACTCGTCCCCGAGTCCTGTACACCTTCCTTTCCTGGCGGATTTTCAGACAACGGGCTGTTGATTCCGCCTAATTTTCTGCCACGCCTTGGTTACCGTGGCTGTTTACGTCATGATGGTGCTATTATAGGCACCAGCCGGCGCACCCTGTCAAGCCCTTGTTCACCCGCATAGAAGCTTGCCACGGGAGCGGGTGAGCTTGAGACGGGTGGAGCCGAGCCTGGACGGTCGGGGGGAGATTCGCCACGAGGCCACGCGAGCTTGAAGCGGAGCGGCCAGGGTTTGGACGGCGCGCTCCAGGCTTGGGCGGCTCCGGGGCAAGCCCGGTCGGCCCCGCGCGAGCTTGGAACCGTTCATCCCAAGCCCGAGCGCGGAGCGCCGCGCCTGGGACGGGACGAGGCGGGCTTGGGCGGGGCGGCGTGAGCTTGAGCCGGGGCGTGCCAAGCCCGGAGCGCGACGCCTCGAGCCTGGACGCCGTGAAACGGGCTACGCCGGGGACGGCTGGACGTTGAAGGGAAGCGTGCAAGCCGGCGACGGCTCGCCGCAAGCACGTTCTTTGACAACTGAAGCATCGGGTGCCAGCCCGCAAACCTGCCGGCGGCGAGAGAAGGGGGATCTTCGCCGTGCCGGCTGGCACCCACCCTGTTCAGGGTTTCTTCGACGGCTTCCTGGATTTCGCGGGCTTCGCCTCTTCGGCCTCCGGGCTTGTCCCCAGGCTGGCGAGATGGCCCGAGATCTCGCTGAGGACGTTGCCGAGCGTCCGCCGAAGGGCGCGCTCCAGCTCCTCGTCGGTCACGCTCTGCTTGTGGACGTTGCGAATCACGAACGTCCCGACCGGCGGCTGCCCGCCGACCCGCTGCCAGAGCTCATAGGCGGCCGGGCTGGCCGGGTCCTTGAGCGTGGGATAGACGAACGCGAGCAGTTCCTCCGGGTCGACCTCCAGCGCCCTGGCGACGTCGATGACGTGCTCCATCTTGAGCTCGATCGTCCCCGCGAACACGCGGCTCAGGTAGCCATGGCTGTAGCGCAGCTTGTTCTCGATGTCGCGGACGGTATACCCGAGGATCCTGATCGCGCTCTTCAGCGCGTCGAGGACATACCGAACCTCGTCGCGGATGGGGGGCTTGGCAGGGCTCATGGGGGGACTGTATCGCAGCGCTTCGATTCCTTGGACGCGCCCCGCGGCAAGGGCGGTACGATCGATCAGATCCAGGGGGGAAGCCATGCCGGGCTGGAAGGGAGGGGTAGGGAAGAGCTTCAGCGCGCCAACGGACTGAGCCAGCGGAACATCAAGGATCTGGAGTCCTTCTACCGCGACCAGCAGGAGTGGAAGGCGGGCCCGCATCTCTTCGTGGACGACAAGCAGATCTGGGTCTTAACGCCGCTCACCGTCTCGGGCACGCACTCCCCCTCCTGGAACAAGCTGGCGCTGGGAGTGGAGATGCGGGGGAACTACGAGAAGGAGGACTTCACCGCCGGCTGCGGCCTGAAAATGCGCCGGAACGCGGTGGCGGCCCTGGCGACCCTCTCCGCCATCCTCGGCCTCGACCCCCACACGATGCGCCTCCACCGGGAAGATCCGCTGACCACCCACGCCTGCACCCGCAAGAACGTCCGCAAGCTGGAGATCATCCAGGAGGTGAAGGACCTGATCATCTCCGGCACGCCGGGGAGCACCCGATCAAGCGGTGGCGTGAGGGCGAGCTAAGGCCTTAAGCGCGGGATGGAGGTTTTCAAACGCACTCCATTCTATAGGATACCTTGTGCCTCTATAGAAGAATTCTACTTCTCGTGACTACGCGATAGTGCTATAGTGTAGGTGACAGCCACAATATATCGAAACCTTATGGCACAAGAACTACAACCCTTGGAGCTGTTTCGCCTCCATGCCTACAGTGTCATCCCTCAGAAAAAAATCGAATCCAGGACACCGCCGCTCGGTGGTGCTATTCGGATTACACCCAATTTGCGTAGGGTAATGGGCACCAACACAAGGGACGCACAATTCGACTCACAACCCCTGGTCGATTTCGCTGTTGATCCAAATACCCGATCAAACGAAACGCGTGATGCCGTGATGACATTTGCGTTCGGCGAGGCCGCAACCGCAAAAGCTGCCGCCGTGAAGCTGGCTGATCACCTATCCGATTCAATGGACCAACGATCACCTCCATGCCTCTTAGTCCCTGCGGCCCTTCGCGAAGGAATTTTTTGCAGGGTGATTCTCTGGATTTTCCCGAGAGAGGAAGCTTTCCAGCTTCGTAATGAGCCGAGCGGTCCTACGATTGATATTTTGACAGACGTCTTCAGCCAGAAGTCCCGACACCGAAAGGCAGCCCAATTTGAAGGCAAGAATATTAGGACCGGTTTTTTGCAAGGCCGAGTACTAGACCATCAAGCTAATGCTGTGTCAAGAGATTTGGCTGATTTCTGGGTAAGTCGTTTCTTGCAATGCGTCCTGTCTATGAAAGATGATGCAGGAACACGCCTCTTAGCCAAGACTATTCGCCTAGCCTACGACGATATGGTCAATGTCGAAGCTCGCGAACAACTGCACGCAGGCGTAATGGCCATCCGGCATGCACCACAACAGCGAATCTCACTGGCCACTTTTGCGGACCGCTACCTAGACAAAGAGGCTCGCTCGGCATTTCTTGCCCGCGTAACAAACGACCATGCCAAGAACTCCCCCTTTAATTTTCAGCGGGATGTTTTTGACTCTACATTACAATTTCGAGTTTTCCAGTTAGAATCTGGGGTGTACGTTTCATCGCCCCTTTCAGAAGTCGGAGAAACTGTTAAAATTACAGGAACCGTCGAACGACAGCTGACATGCAAGGGCAGGATTGTCGATGAAAAATTAAGGACCCGCCGTGCGTAAAGAAGTGATCAAAGCCTATATAAGTCGCGAGCCGATTCTAAAGGCTGTCGCGGCGCTTTTCGAGCAGGAGATCCACGACACGCTTGCAGGGGTCACTCACATTGATCGAATTTCTTGCAGGTATAAATCTCATAAATCTTTTATGACAAAGGCGTTCGACACGACAAACGTACCACCTTATACGGACCCTCTACAGGAAATTGAAGATCAGATCGCAGCTCGTGTAATTGTTTTTTTCCTTAGCGACATACCGATTGTGCGTAGTCATCTGGAAAAAGCCTTCACCACTGTAGAATATAGAAGACGGAAGCCAGATCGTGACGAATCTTTCGGCTATGAGAGCGAGCATATGATCTGCGTAATTCCGCCTAACGTGAAGACGTCCGAGTGGCTTAGCCGCAGCGACATGCCAGTGACCGCCGAAGTTCAGATTCGAACGATATTTATGCACGCCTATGCCGAACCTCAACATGACTTAGCTTACAAAGGTGCGGATGAACTTCCTTCCGAAGTGCGCCGCGAGCTTGCATGGATAGCCGCCTCAGCGTGGGGAGCTGATCATGCGTATGAACGCTTTTTCGCTTGGTATAGAAGCCGAGTTGGTCCCTCAAACGATTCTGACGATGTCGCCTAAAGATTTCCGCAGCAAGGCTATGCCAAGCCACAGCTCATAGAGCTACAATATTGACGAGCAAGTTCCACCCGCGCTTCGGGCGTGAAGGCATAAAATAAAACTGCACGCTCACGAGAGCAGGGAGCAGGCCTCGCGCAGAACGTCGGCGCCGGGAATCGCGCGGGAAGGATCGGCGTCGAGTTGTTGGTCTCTGCGATCGGCCTCTTGAAGCCAGAGAGCCTCGATCTCATTCTCCGCAAGGGCTTCCAGGCTTTCGAGAAGCCGTTGGGCCAAGCGAGCCCTCTCTTTCGGAGCAAGCTCGAGAGCTTTGGATTCCAGATCTGCGATCGTCATACGACGTTCCTCCTACGCGAGTTTACCCGATTCTGGTGACATGCCATCGGCTGGCGCTTCTTCGCGGCACTCGCCGTGGACACCTGTTATAGAATAAGGAAGACCTCATCACCCCAGCTCTTCAAGGAGATCCACCTATGTATTGCCCTGAATGCAGCGGCGAGTACCGGGAAGGGTTCACCCATTGCGCGGATTGTGACGTCGATCTCGTCGAGAGCCTCCCGTCTACCGAGGAGGCACCGGCTGCGGAGCTCGTCACGGTGCTGGAGACGAGCGATCCCGGCGAGCTTGCCTTCATGGAATCCCTGCTGCGGGGCGCGGGAATCCCCTTTTCCACGAAGGGGGATCACCTTCAGAGCTTGTTCGCCCTGGGAGCGATCGGCGGTTATAACGCTGTGGCCGGTCCGGTGAGCATCCAGGTCACGGAGGAGTACGCGGAGGCCGCGGCTCAGATCCTCGAAGAGGCCATGACGGACGAGGTTGAGGACCCGGAGCTCAGCGCGGAGGCTGAATGAACGGTAGTGGGACGAGTGCCGAGCAGGTCCTTCCCATGCCCGGAGAGGAGCCGGCCGCGGCGGTCTCCGCATTGCCGTCGGAATTGACGCCAGAGGCCCGGAAGCTTCGTCTCTACGAGCTGGCGCTGGTGGTGAGCGTTGCCTTCCTAGGACCCTCGATCAGCTCGCTGTGTGACTGGTGGACCGGCGCACCCTTGACTCCCGATAGCGGCTTCGACAGTCTGTCCCGCATCCTCCGGGCCGCCATCTCGATCTCGGTGCTCGCGTATGTCCTCTACCGGCAGGGCCGGAGCCTGCGGACGATCGGGCTTACGGCCCGGCCCTCGGACGTTGCCTGGGCCCTGGCGGTCACGTTCTGCGCCAAGCTGCTGGCCGGCAGCATCGTGACCCTCTTCGTCGCCTACCATGTCACGGCGTTGAATGTCCACCATCCGGCAGGCTCTGGCTTCCTGAAGTGGCTGGCGGTCGTGCCCTCCGCCGCCACGGAGGAGCTGGTCGTCCGGGCCTACCTGATGACCGAAGTCGCCGCGCTGTCCGGCAGCATGGCCCTCGCCGTGATCGTGAGCGTCGGTTTCCAGTGCTTCTATCACTTGTACCAGGGGGTGCCCGCGGCGCTCTACCACGCGGGGACGTTCTTCGCCTTCGCGGTCTTCTACGCGTACACCCGGCGGGCAACGCCGGTGATCCTCGCCCATTCGCTGGAGAACTTTCTGATCCTCGCCGGGTAGCGGCGCGATCTGGCCGTCAACTCCGGTCCTCGATCGCCTCCAGGATCGGACGCGCGAGGTAGATCCGCCGCCAGGAACGGCCGCTCATCTCCGCGAGCAGGCCCTCGCCCTGGAGCAGGGCGATGGCCTGCCGGGCGGTCGGATTGGAGACGTTCAGGACCTGCGTGGCCCGCGCGGCGGTGAGGTATGGATTAACGAAGAGCTCGTCGAGGAGCCGCAGGGCGTTCGGCTTTCGGCTGAGCCGCTGGCGGTAGGACTCCCGCAGATCCATCAGCCGGCTCGCCTGGCGGATCGCCGACCGCGCCGTCTCCTCCACACCGGCAAGGAAAAAGCGGAGCCAGCCGGGCCAGTCCCCCTCCGTCCTCACCCGCTGGAGGCGGTCGTAATACTCCTGGCGATGGGCCTCGATGTAGTCGGAGAGGTAGAGCAGCGGCTGGGAGAGGCGCCCACGTTCCACCAGGAAGAGCGTGATCAGGAGGCGGCCGACCCGCCCGTTGCCGTCCAGGAAGGGGTGGATCGCCTCGAACTGCTCGTGCATCACGGCGCACTGGAGCAGGTCCGGAAGCCGCTCGCGGTCGTGGAGGAACTTCTCCCAGTCCGCCAGGCAGTCCATCATCGCGTCCGGGGGCGGCGGCACGTAAGGAGCGGTTGCCGGCGTGCTGCCGGCCGGTCCGATCCAGTTCTGGGAACGGCGGAAATCCCCGGGAGTGGCCTGATCCCCTCGCACTCCCCGCATCAGGTGTTCGTGCAGCTCGCGGACGAGACGCAGTGACAGGGGGAGCTCCCGCAGGCGCTCCAGTCCGTGCTCCAGGGCCGCAACGTAGTTCCGCACCTCCCGGACGTCGCCGTCGCCGGACCGTTCCGGCTCGGCCTCGTCCAGCAGCAGGTCCGAGAGGCTGGCCCGGGTCCCCTCGATGCGCGAGGAGAGCACCGCCTCACGCCGCACGTAGGGAGCGATCAGCAGATGGGGGTTGGGGAGCTGCCGGCCCAGGGCTGAAAGCTCGCTGAGGGCGGCGTCGGCCCGGGAGAGCAGGCGGACCAGCGGAGCGTCGTACGCCAGGTCCGGAGGCAGCGGAGCCGGAACGAAGGCCGCATACCCTCCGGGCGCCTGGATCACGCGGCCGGCGCTGGGATTTCGAAAGTCAGAGGGATTTATGGCAGGCTCCGGGGTAGCTTTGAAAGAAATCGGCCTGATTCTTTCAAAGCTCGGTCCACTTTGAAAGAGGGCTTTCAAAGCGCGGGGAGCTTTTAAAGAAAATGGCTCGTTTCTTTCAAAGCTCGGAGCGCTTTGAAAGGGAGCTTTCAAAGCCCGGGAGGGAGGGCGACGCCCATCCTCCCGGGGATGGAGCGGCGGGTTACTCGTGGTCGCCGTCGCGGACGAAGTCGGAGCCGGTCGAGGTGGCGGTCTCGTAGATGGTGACCGCGGTGTAGGTGGTGAACGCTCCGCCAATCCGCTTCTGCTCGGCGTCGGTCAGCGGGCGGAACAGCTCGTTGTCGAGTCTCTCCATCTTCTTCTTCATCGGAATCTCCTTTTCGAGAGGATCAGCCCTCCCGGCTACTCGTTGTCGCCGTCGTGGACGAAATCGGGGGCCGGATCGTAGGTCTCGAAGATCGTGATCGCGGTGTAGGTCTGGGGTGGGTCCTTGACCAGGCCGCCGGTGATCCGGCTCTGCTCGGCTTCGGCGAGCGGCTGGAACAGCTTATCGCCGAGCCTCTCCATTCTCTTCTTCATTCGGGTGCTCCTTTCGGGATGCCGGCCGGGGCCGGCCGTTCCGCCGGTGATCGCCACTCGGCGGTATAGGGGTCGTAGGCGCATTTGGACGGTTTGGAGTAGAGGTCCCGCTCGTCCTTCAGGTAGGCGCGGCAGTCGATGCAGAGGTAGCGGAACTCGCAGTCCTTGCAGATGTCGATCTGATCCTTGTTGATCGACCAGAGAGCGGCGAAGTCCCGGTGCGCCAGAGCGCTGTGAAGCGACGTCTCGCGCAGGTTGCCGAAGGACCGCGCCATCGAGGGACAGTTGCGGATCTCGCCGCGGGCGTCGACCGAGATCTTGCGGTTCAGGCAGGTGTTGTGCCGCTGCCCCTCAGCGAAGGTCTCGAGCTCGACCACGAAGTAGCCGGGATGGACCTTGCCGCAGCAGGAGGGGGAGCCGATCCTCTCGGTCCAGTACTCCACCACGACGCCGGTGCGAGAGGGGGGGAGCCGCCGCGCCTCGGGGGCGGAGTGGACCACGACACTACTGACCCGCCCGTGCCGCGCGGCGAGGTCCGCCAGGGCCTCGGGGGTGAGCTCCGGGCCATCGCCAACCAGCAGGTCGATCGAGCGCAGCCGGCCATAGCGCGCCGCCTCCAGGATCGCGCGCAGCTCCGCCAGGGCGCAGCCGTGGAAGCAGCGGACCTCCAGCGCCTTGCAGCCGAGGTCGTCGAGCTCGGCCAGGATCCGGGCGTAGTCGTGATCCGACCGCGCGTCGACATCGAGGATGGCGTTGGTGATCCGCTCCGGCGCCTCCCAGGTGAGGTCGAGGGGAGGAAACTTCGCGGGATTGTCGCACCAGAAGCCGAATTCGTGGCGCAGCAGGAACTCGAGGTACTCGTCGATCTCCTCGTCGTACTCGTGATCGTAGGCGGCCTTGATCTCGGCGGCCGTCTTGCCGGCGTGCTCGGTCAGGATCTCGTAAAGACCGTTGGGGATGAACTGGAACGACCCCCGCTGCACGTCGCAGAGGGTGCTCCGGCGCGCCCCCTTGACCGGGATGCAGCACGCGAAGAGGGCGAAGACGGGCTCGCCGCCGCCGCCGGCTTCAGAGATCATCGGGGCTCATCCGGGCCGAGGCACCGGGAGATCGGCTTGCGGAAGCTCCCGCAGACGTAGCCGGTGGCACGGTAGGGCCTGCTCTCGGCCATCCGCAGGACGGTCGCGCGGGTGGCCCGCGGATGCAGGTGGCGGTAGATCACCGGCGAGAGCTCCTGCCCCTCGGGGGAGAGCCGCGCGAAGAGGCCTTCAGGGTCTTTTTCCATCTTCTTCCTTGCGGAGCAGCAGCTCCGCGACCTTGCGCTCCAGTTGGTAGTTGCACGGCCGCGACACCATCCCGAACTGGCCGACCGGGTTGACCTCCAGGAAGACCTCGCGGCCGTCCCGCGCCACCATCAGGTCGATCGATCCGGTCTCGAGGCCGAGATCGTCCATCAGGCCGCGGAGGCGCGCCGCGAGCTCGGGGGCGAGGCGGTAGGGCACGTTGCGATTCGGACGCCGCCGGTTGTACTGCCGGAAGTCGACCCGGGTCTGCTCGTCGTTCTGGGAAAAGATGGCCATGGCGTGGAGCTCGCCCGCGAGATAGAACGCCCGCAGCTCGTAGACCTTGTCCACCATCTCCTGGAAGAGCGAGGGGGCGAAGCGCTCCGGCAGGGCGTCGATCTCGGGCAGGCCGAGGGCGGTGGTGAACAGGAAGTGGGAGACCTCCCCCTCGACGAAGGCGTCGACCTCGCCGATCGGCTTGGTTATGACCGTGCCGCGCTCGGCACAGAAGTGGCGCAGTGCCTCGCGCTCGGTGGTCACCAGGGTGGCCGGGGTGGCGAGGCCGGCCCGCGCGGCGCGCTGGAGCACGTCGAGCTTGTTGAGGCTCGACCGGCGCGGGTGGCTCAGCCAGGGGAGGTGGTCGAAGCGCGAGTAGATGAAGTCGCTCAGGCGCCGGGACTCCAGGCTGAGATGGCGCCGCAGCTCGTGGTGCAGGGTGTGGTTGTCCGCCGCGGGATCGAGCAGGTCTACCCGCTCGTGGCGCCGCTCGTAGAGCCAGCGCCGGAACCAGACGGCGCCGATCTCGGAGAGGGGGAGCTCGAACCCGCCGGCCGCGAAGCCGAGGGAGACCTCGCCGTCCGCGACCTCGAAGCGGAGAGCGGCACGCCCCTCGATGTCGTCGCCGTTGAGGCGCACGCAGCGGCCGCCGAGCGCCTCCAGCCAGTCCATGACCTCCTCGGTCGTGGACTCCAACGCGGACTGGCTGAGAATCAAAATCACGGCGTGCTCTCAAAAGCCTAGTGCTCGCCGGAGAGGGGATGGGGACAGCGCCGGGTCCGTGTTGACGGCGCCAGTAGAGCTGGCTTAGCGTGAAGCTCCCATTTCTGAAAGGTACGCAATGAGCGAGATCAACGAGGCGTCGCGGGACACCCTCAACAACTGGATCGCCATCCTGGTGGCGGTCTTCGCCACCTTCATGGCGCTGGGCAACATCAAGGACGGCAACATTGTGCAGGCGATGTCGCAGGACCAGTCGAAGGCGGTCGACCAGTGGTCCTACTACCAGGCGAAGGGGATGAAGCAGAACCTCGCCGAGAGCGTGCTCGACCAGCTCCAGATCCGCAAGGCGGAGCCCGGTCTCGCGCCGCAGGCCGCGGCCCTGCTCGACAAGGAGATCGCCGTCTACACCGCGAGCGTCCAGAAATACGCGAGGGAGAAGGAGGAGATCAAGCGCGCGGCGGAAGCGGCGGAGAAGGACTACGACCGCCTGAATGTGCACGACGACCAGTTCGACATGTCGGAGGCCCTGCTCAGCATCGCGATCGCGCTGCTCGGCGTCAGCGCCCTGACGCGCAGCCGGTGGCTGGTTGGGTTCGCGGTCCTGGTCGCCGGGTTCGGAGTGGTGCTGGGGCTCGCCGGCTTCCTGGGCTGGAACATCCACCCGGACGCGTTCGCGAAGTTCTTGACCTAGCTGGTGTCCCTGCTGTCCCTGAAGTCCCTCAGATCCCTTGTCTTTTGATCCGCTCGCCTCGCCAAGCGGCCCAGGTCCAGATCAGGCCGGCGAGGGCGAAGGCGAAGGGGAGGATCAGCAGGGCGCGGCCGAGCGAGGAGTGATCGGAGACGAAGCCGATCAGCGGCGGCGAGGGGACGTCCCCGAGCAGGTGGATGGCGAGGATCGAGAGCGCCACCGCCGTCGCCCGTCGGTCCGGCTCCACGACGTTGATGATCGCCGAATTGACCGGGCCGGTCGAGACGAAGACCAGGATCTCGGCGATCACGAACGCGGCGGTGTAGGCCCAGCGGTCGTGGGCGGTGAAGGCGATCCAGGCGAACGGCACGGCGGCGAGCGTGGCGAGCCCCGAGACCCAGAGGTAGGACTCCCGCAGGCGGGGGAGCAGGCGGTCGCCGAGCCAGCCGCCGATGAAGGTGCCGAGGAATCCCGTGATCACCACGATCACCCCGAACTGCACCGTGGCGTCGGTGCGGGCAAGGCCCCGCTCGCGCTCGAGAAACGCCGGGGTCCAGAAGGCCAGCGCGCCGAGGGCGAAGGTATAGGCGGCGTAGCCGAGGACGATCAGCACATAGGGGATGTTGCGCAGCAGCGCGGCGTAGGCGGCGCGCGCCTGCCCGCCGATCGCTCCATGCCCCGCGGCATGGGCCACCACGCCGTCCTGGGCGCCCCGCGGCGGATCGTAGAGGCGCGAGGTGAGCCAGGCGAGCAGGAGGCCGGGGACGCCGGCCACGAAGAAGGCCGCCCGCCAGCCGAGCCAGTGGTCGACGGCGCCGCCGAGCACGTACCCGGCGGCCGAGCCGATCGGGATGGCGGCGGAGAAGACCGCGAACACCCGGCCGCGCTGCTCGACGGGGAAGTAGTCGGCGAGCAGGGCCGGCGAGACCGTGCCGTAGGCCGCCTCCCCCACTCCCACAGTGGAGCGCGCGATGAACAGGCTCACGAAGCCCCGCGCGAAGCCGCCGAGGGCGGTGGCGAGGCTCCAGACGGCCACCCCGGCGGCGATCAGGCGCGGGCGCCCGCCGCGGTCGCCGATCGTGCCGAAGATCGGCGAGGTCAGCATGTAGACCAGGATGAAGCCGGTGGCGAGCCACCCGAGCTCGCTGTCGGAGAGGCTGAGCCCCTCGGGAGCCGGCCGTTTCAGGCTCTCGACCAGCGACGCGACCACGAAGCGATCGAGATAGTTGAACAGGTTGACGAACGTGAGGACGAAGAGTCCCCAGCGGGCGACGCGGACCGGATCGGGGCGGGTGGGCGCGGGCATGGTCGGCTTGGAGGGCGGTTCGAGGGGACTCTAACCGCGCTTCAAGCCGATCGTCAAACTCTACTCGTAGCGCAGGGCGTCGATCGGATCGAGCCGCGAGGCCTTGCGGGCCGGGTAGAAGCCGAAGAAGATGCCGATCGCCGCGGCGAAGCCGAAGGCGAGGAGGACGGAGCCGGAGCTCACCTGCGTCGGCAGTCCGGCGAACCGCGTCACCAGGTTGGGGATCAGCAGCCCGAGGGCGACGCCGATGGCGCCGCCGACGACCGAGAGCGCGATGGCCTCGAGCAGGAACTGCAGCAGGACGTGCCGCCCCTTGGCGCCGATCGCCAGGCGGATGCCGATCTCGCGGGTGCGCTCGGTGACCGAGACCAGCATGATGTTCATGATCCCGATCCCCCCCACCAGCAGCGAGATGGCGGCGGCCGAGCCGAGCAGGACCGACAGCGTCTTCGAGGTCTGCGCCGAGGTCGAGGCGATCTCCTCCTGCGAGCGCATGCTGAAGTCGCTATCCTCGCCGGGCTGGATGCGGTGGCGCTGGCGCAGCAGGGCGTCGATCTGGGTCTGCGCCTCGGCCACCTCGCCGGCGGAGCGGGCCGAGATCAGCACCTGGCTGAGCCGGGGGGTGCCCTGGAGCTGCTTCATCACGGTGGTGTAGGGGGCGAGGATCTGGTCGTCCTGGTCCTGCCCCATCATGTTCCCCCCCTTGCGGTCGAGCACGCCGACCACCTTGAAGGGGAGGTGCTTGATGCGGATCGTCGAGCCCATCGCGTTGCCGGCGGGGAAGAGATTGTCGGCCACCGTGGCGCCCAGCACCGCCACCTTCGCGGAGGAGCGGACGTCGACGTCGGTGAAGAAGTCGCCGTCAGCCACGTTCCAGGCGCGGATGAACGGCCAGTCCACCCCCACGCCGTAGACCGTGGTCCCCCAGTTGAGGTCGGCCGCCACCACCTGCGCGGACGAGCGCACGGAGGGGGATACATAGGCAACGGCCGGGCACTCGGCCTTGATCGAGTCGACGTCCTCCGGGGTGAGCCTCGACTCGCCGGAGAAGGTGCGCGCGCCCCCCTGTGTCGAGGCGCCGGGGAAGAGCATGATGAAGTTGGTGCCGAGCGAGTTGATCGTCGCCTGGATCGAGCTCGAGGCGCCGGTGCCGACCGCCACCATGGTGATCACGCAGGCCACCCCGATGATGATTCCCAGCATGGTGAGCAGCGAGCGCATCTTGTTGCGCAGGATCGCCTGCAGGCCGACCTTGGTGATGTTCCACAGGCGTAGCGTGGCGACTTTCATCGGGCCACCTCTTCCAGTTTTTCTTCCGCGGGCGGTGCGGGCGGCCCAGGGGATGCGATGGTGAAGGGGAAGGCGATCGCCGGCTCCGGCTCGCCGGCGACGGGAGCCCCCAGTTTCGCCCGCGTCTGGACGATCTTCTCGTCGCGCCAGATCAGGCCGTCGCGCACGTAGACGACCCGCGTGGCGTGGGCCGCGATGTCGGGCTCGTGAGTGATCAGCACGACCGTCTTGCCGGCGTCGTTGAGCTCCTGGAAGATGCCGATGACCTCCTCCGAGGTGCGCGAGTCGAGGTTGCCGGTGGGCTCGTCGGCGAGCACGATCGCCGGATCGGTGACCAGGGCGCGGGCGATCGCCACCCGCTGCTGCTGGCCGCCGGAGAGCTGCGAGGGGTAGTGATCCTCGCGGCCCGCCAGTCCCACCCGGGCAAGGGCCTCGCGGGAACGTTTGGCGCGCTCAGGCGCGGAGAGACCCAGGTTGCCGTAGAGCAGCGGCAGCTCGACGTTCTCGGTGGCGCGGGTCCGCGCCAGCAGGTTGAAGCTCTGGAACACGAAACCGATCTTGGCGTTGCGGATCTCGGCCCGCTGGTCGCGGTCGAGGCGCGAGACGTCGATGCCGTCGAGCCGGTAGGTGCCCGCTGTCGGCCGGTCGAGGCAGCCGAGGATGTTCATCAGCGTCGACTTGCCGGAGCCCGACGGGCCCATGATGGCCAGGAACTCGCCGCGCGCGACCGTCAGGCTGACCCCTTTCAGAGCGCTGACCTCGACCTCGCCCATGCGGTAGACCTTCGTCAGGTCGTGGATCTCGATGACCGGAGCGTCCATTGGCGTATCCATGGCGATCGTCATCGTCCTCAGAAGGGCCGGCGGCCGCGACCCCCGCCCGAAGCTCCCAGAGGATTGGACGCGCCGGCGGTGCCCTCGACCTTGACCGTGGCGACGCCGGTGACCACCGGGTCGCCGGGGTTCAGCGCGCCGGACAGCACCTTGGTCACCTGGGTGTAGCGGCCGTCGGTGATCCCGGTCGCGATGCGGACCTGCCGCAGTGCGCTCTTCTTGTCCTCGCTCTGATTGAGGACGTAGACGGTCTGCCCGGGCTGGCGTCGACCGCCGCGACCGGAGCCCCCCGCTTGGCCGCCGCCCGCCTGGCCGGCCTGACCGCCGCCGCCGGAGCGCTGCTGGAAGGACCCGCCCGCCCCAGATCCGCCGCTCCGGCCGCTGCCGGCCGCCTGCTGCCCGGGCTCCGTCTCCGGCCGGAAGCGCAGGGCGGAGTTGGGCACCCGCAGCACGTCACGCACCGTGTCGACCTGGATGGTGACGTTCGCCGTCATGCTGGGACGCAGCTTGCCCTCGGGGTTCGGCACCTCGATGATCACCGGATAGGTGATGACGTTCTGGGTCACCGTGGCGTTCAGGCGCACCTGCGAGATCTGCCCCCGGAACTGCTGCTCCGGGTAGGCGTCGACCGTGAACTGCACGGGCTCGCCGGACTTGATCTGCCCGATGTCGGACTGGTCGACGTCGGCCTGCACCTGCATCTTGGTCAGGTCCTTGGCGATGGTGAACAGGGTGGGCGCCGAGAACGACGCGGCGACGGTCTGGCCGGCGTCATACTGGCGGGCCACCACCTGGCCGTCGATCGGCGAGAAGATCTTGGTGTAGTTCAGGTTGGTCTGCGCCTGCTTCATCGTGGCCTGGGTCTGCGCGAGCTGCGCGCGCGACGCGTCGTAGGCCGCCTTGGCGGAGTCCACCTCGGACTGCGCCACCAGGCCGGCGGCGCCCAGCCGCTTCTGGCGGTTGTAGTTGAGCTGGGTGTTGGCGACGTCGATCCGCGACTTGGTGACGTCGGCCTGGCGCTGCTCCACCTGCTGGAGGAAGGGAGTGGGATCGAGCTCGGCCAGGAGCTGCCCCTGCTTCACTTGGCTGTTAAAATCGACGTAAAGCTTGGAAATGATGCCGGAGACCTGGCTGCCGACCTGGACCGTGGTGACCGCCGACAGAGTCCCGGTAGCGTTGACGGTCGCGGAGATGTTCCCCTGGCTGACCGCCTCGGTGCGGTACTGATCCCCGCCCTTGTCCTTGCCGCGCCGCAGGAAGAACAGCCCGACCAGCACTCCCAGCACCACGACGATCGCGATGATGAGGTAACGCCGCTGCTTGTGGTTGTTGTCTAATGGGTCCATGGCTTTCCTAACGCGAGCCCCCGGTCGAAGTTTCCCGGATCGCGCGTTTCCTCTCAATGTTTTACATGCCTTACAACTACCGCTCACCCCGCACTCTGATCCAGGGAAGCACGATCCGTTCCCAGCGTCACGTCCGTGGAGCGGGGACCGCGGCTGAGGAGGTCGACGCCGCGCCCGAGGAGCCGCTCGGTCCGCTGGACCACCGCCGCTTCGGCCGGCTCGCAGTCTTCGAGCACCGGCCGGGCCTGGAGGAGCAGATCGGTCAGCCGGGCCGCCGCACCGCCGGCGGCGCGCTCGGCGAGGAGGGGCGAGATCTCGGACCCGACGGACGCCTCGTAGCCGGCGCAGACCCGCCATCTTCCCAGCCGGGCCGGCGCGTCGAGGTGTGTCAGCGCGAGCCCCTCCAGGGGTCCCGCGACGTCGAGCGCGTAGCGCGCCAGCACGGCGTCAAACCAGCCGTAGCGGACGGCCCCCTGCCACTCGCCGAAGCCGTTGTGGTCGCGGACGGCGGGTCGCAGCTCCCCGGTCTCCGTGGGCAGCGGCCCCGGCCCGTGCCGCACGGCATGGGCGCGCAGCACCCCGATCCGCCGGACCTCGGCGCCGGGCGCCGCCTCGGCGAGGAGCTCCAGGGCGTTGTCGAGGGTGCAGCGGGACCAGGTGGTGTAGGGGTGAAAGCCGGCCCGCTCGTCGAGGAGCACCCCCTGGGCGCCCTCGAAGACCACCGCCGCGGCCCCGCCGAGCCAGTCCGCCAGGGTCGAATCGGGCACCACCAGCCCCAGCGCCGCCAGGCGAGCGGCCTCGGCCAGCCAGCGGTCGAGGAGATCGTCACCCGCGAAGACGGCGAGCTCGCGCGCGGCGGCATCGCCAGCGGGGCCGGCGGGGATCGCTCCCGCGAGGGCCGCCATCTCCTCGCGCTTGCGCTCCCGCAGACGCCGCACCCGGGGGCGCAGCCGCGCCGGATCGCGCAGATCGCCGGCCAGGACCGCTTCGTCCGGCCGCTCCAGCGCGTCCCCCACGGCTTCGCCAACGCCAACCCCGCAGCTCCCGTGGCGACCGGCACCGCGCGCCAGCTCCCGCAGTCGCCCCGCCGCTTGGTGGAACGGCGTGATCACCAGCGCGCCCTCGCTGACGCGCAGGCGGGAGAGCGCGTCGCCAACCCCCTTGGCCTGGAGCGCCGCCGCCTCGGCGAGGAGGCCCGCCGGATGGATCACCACGTGCCGCGAGAGGAACGTCCGCACCCCTTCAACGAAGGTGCCGGACCCGAATTGCGCGAAGGTGTGATGGCGGCCGTCCGGGGTCACCACGTTGTGGCCGGCCTGCGCGCCGCCGTTGTAGCGCACGACCACCGTGGCCCCGGTGCGACGGACCAGGAAGTCGGTCAGGAGCCCCTTGCCCGCGTCGCCGAAGCCGAGGTCGACCAGGAGGAACGCGCGCAAGGGATGGGACTCAGCTCCAGAAGCGCCAGAAGCCGCCGCCGCCCCGGATGCCCTGGGTGTCGGCGAGCGGCTTGAGCGTCCGCGCGACCGCGCCGCGCCGGTCCTTGGGCATCCCCGATCCCAGCAGCACGGCCTCCAGCTCCCGGAGGTCGGAGACCAGGCCCTCGCTGAGCAGGAGCGCGCCGGCGGTCACATAGCAGACGTCGGCGGCGGCCTCCATGCAGAGCACGTGCTCGCCGAGCAGGTCGCGCCAGGCCCGCTCGCAGCGGCGGCGGCGCTCGCGGTCCGGGATGATGAAGAAGGGGGTGAACGTCCGCTGCAGCTCGGCGACCACCTCCTCGACCTTGAGGTCGTCGTCGAGGTGGTCGCCGGTCACCGCCTCGACGATGTGCCGCGACAGGATCGGGTAGGGCTTCTCGTCGCCGGTCATGAACAGGTAGCCGCGCTTGCGCCGCTTGACCCAGCAGTCCATCTCCGTGTGCAGGGCGAGGAAGTAGAGGGCCAGCTCGTAGGACTCCTCGCCGCTGCCGCCCCCGCCCCCCTCGAGATGGGACCAGGTGAGCCAGCGGTCCATGAGCTCGGCCGTGGACTCGAACTGCCCCACCTGGAGCGGTGACTGGTCGCTGATCGCGTCGCCCACCGCCATGAAGAGCAGTTGCGGGTCGGTCACCTTGCAGTCGGTGAGGACCTTCATGAACTTCGGGAGCTGCTCGGTCGCCAGGAGCTTGGGGATGTCCCCCATGGAGCCGGTGACGTCGAGGGCGAAGGCCACTGCCAGCGACTCCGGGTGGTCGGGGCTGTCGCGGCTCTCCCGCAGGCGGACCCCCTTGGGATCCATCAACGGATGGCACTTCTGCTGCTGAAAGACCTGCTGGACGGGCAGCGCCCGCCGATCCTGGAGCAGGGCCTCGTGCGCAACGCGGCTGTAGTTTCCGTATCCCATCGTCAAGCCTCCCTGGGCAACCGCAACGGACAGAAGGTGGGGGCGCCGAAGACCTCTTTCGCCAGCTCGCCGAGCCGCTCGCGGAGCCTCCAGGCGTCGCCGTCGCCGGCGGCGCGGAGGCCGGCGACGCGGCCGATCTCGCGCGCCAGCGGAGCGGGCACCGGGGCCGGCACCTCGCCGCTCGCCGGATCGCCGCCGAGGAGGGCGGCGACACAGCGGGCGCTCATCGCGAGGTCCGCGGCGGGCGTCAGCTCGCGGTCGGCCAGCAGGTCCCGCGGGTAGACCGGCTCGTACCCGGGGGAGACGTCGCGCAGCTTTGAGCCCGCGCGGTCCGCGGCGCGGAATCCGACCAGCCGCACCCCGTGCTCCCCCTCCTCGACCAGCAGGTGGGGCGGCAGCACGGCGCCGTGGACGAAGCCGGACGTGTGCAGGAACCAGAGCGCCTCGAGGATCCGCCGCCAGATCCAGATCGACGCCCGCGGCTCGATGCCGTGCGGAAAGGCGCGCCGCACGTCCTCGAAGGTGTGGGTGAAGCCGCTCGCCCAGCGGAAGACCATGGCCTGGGTACCTTCCGACGCGCCGGCGGTGATCCGGCCGCGGGCGATCGGCTGGGGGATGCGGCCGGCGAAGCTCGCGATGCTGTCGCTCTTCTGAAGCCGCGCCAGCACCTCCCATTCATGGTCGAAGCCGGGAGCATCGCGCGGATCGCGGAGGATCTTGAGGAGCGCCCGCTCGGTGGGCCAGCGCGCACGGGCGGCGGCGTGGACGTCCGAAACCTCCCCTTGCGCCACCAGCGGCCCCCGGGCCCAGTGGCTGTCGCCCAGGGAAACCCAGTCGGTGAAGCCGTGGCTCTCGGGGGAGTTCCAGGACTGGAAGGCGGCGCGGAACCGGCTCGCCGGCACCGTCTGCTCGCCGAACACCACCGTCGAGCCGCAGAACGGGCAGACCGCCGAACGCGCGAAGCGGCTGGCCGCGAGCGGCGCGTTGCACTGCGGGCACTTCAGGGCGCGTTCAGACATCGCTTGGAGCGGTCGTTGGAAGCGGTCGGATACTGCGGAAAACCTTAGCACAACCCCCTTCCCCGGCAGAGCGCGCTACAATCGCGATCTTCTTCGCAGGGCCTTTGCCAGGAGATACGCACGCATGAAGCCCGCCCCGTTCGAGTATCAGGCGCCGGCCTCGCTGGAGGCCGCTCTGGACGCGCTCGCCCGGCATGGCGGCGACGCCAAGCTCCTGGCCGGCGGTCAGAGCCTGATCCCGGTGATGAACTTCCGGCTCGCCGAGCCGGCGCTGCTGATCGACATCAACAAGCTGGCCGAGCTCGACTTCATCCGCCGTGATGAAGAGGGGCACCTGCGGATCGGCGCCATGGTGCGGCAGCGGCGGCTGGAGCGCGACCCCCTGGTGGCCGGAATGGCGCCGCTGCTCCACGAGGCCGTGCCCTTCATCGCCCATCCGCAGATCCGCAACCGGGGCACCTTCGGAGGGAGCCTGGCGCACGCCGATCCGGCCGCCGAGCTGCCGGCCCTGGCGGTGGCCCTCGGCGCCCGCTTCCGCCTCCGCCGCGCCGGCGGCGACCGCTGGGTGGCGGCCGAGGAGTTCTTCGCCGGCCTGTTCGCCACCGCCCTGGAGCCGGACGAGATGCTGGTCGAGGCCGCCATCCCGCCATCCCCCGCCCGCACCGGCTGGGCCTTCCTGGAGGTCGCCCGCCGCCACGGCGACTACGCCCAGGTCGGTGTCGCGGCGCGGGTGACCCTCGACGACTCCGGCCGCTGCCGCGAGGCGCGGCTGGTCTACCTGAGCGTCGGCGACGCGCCGGTCATCGCTCGCGAGGCGGCGCGGCTGCTGGCCGGGCAGGAGCTCTCGCCCGAAGCGATCGCGGCGGCGGCGGAGAAGGCGGCGGGCGACGAGATGGACCCGCTGGGGGACATCCACGCCACCCCGGAATTCAAGCGTCACCTGGCGCGCGTGCTCACCCGGAGAGTCTTGCAAAAGGCCGGCGAGCGGGCGCGGAGCGGAGCGAACCTGTCATGAACTACAAGATCTCCCTCACCGTCAACGGCCGCGCCTATGAGCGGGAGGTCGAGCCGCGCCTGCTGCTCTCGGACTTCCTGCGCCACGATCTGGCCCTGACCGGCACCCACGTCGGCTGCGAGCACGGGGTGTGCGGCGCCTGCACCATCCTGTTCGACGGCGAGCCGGTCCGCTCCTGCATCCTGCTCGCGGTGCAGGCGGACGGGCACGCTCTCACCACCGTCGAAGCGCTGGCCCCCTCGGCCGGGGAGCTCCACCCCCTGCAGCAGGCCTTCTGGGAGTGCCACGGCCTGCAGTGCGGCTTCTGCACCCCGGGCTTCCTGATGACCCTGGTCCCGTTCCTGGAGGAGAACCCAGATCCCAGCGAGGCGGAGATCCGCCAGGCGATCTCCGGCAACCTCTGCCGCTGCACCGGCTATCAGCACATCGTCGACGCGGTGAAGCTCGCGGCGGAGAGGCGGCGGCAGGCGGCGGTGGAGTGATCGATCCCGGCACCTTGGAGGGGCTGGAGGCGCTGTTCGCCGAGCGCGAGCCCGGGCTGCGGGCCTTCCTCCCCGAGAAGGGGAGGTTCGAGCGCCTGCGCCGGGAGATGGATGATCTCCAGGCCCGCTGGCCCGATCCGCGAAACCGCCCCCCCCTGTTCGGTGTCCCGGTCGGCGTCAAGGACGTCCTCCACGTCGACGGCTTCAAGACCCGGGCGGGCAGCCGCCTGCCGCCGGCGGTCCTCCGCGGCCCGGAAGCCCCGAGCGTGACGGCGCTGAAGAACGCCGGCGCGCTGATCCTCGGCAAGACTGTCGCCACCGAGTTCGCCTACTTCGCCCCGGGACCGACGCGCAACCCCTGGAACCCGGAGCACACGCCGGGAGGATCGAGCAGCGGCTCGGCCGCCGCCGTCGCCGCCGGCCTCTGCCCGCTGGCCCTCGGCACCCAGACGATCGGCTCGGTCCTCCGCCCCGCGGCGTTCTGCGGCGTGGTCGGGTTCAAACCGTCCAAGACGCAGATCCCCACCAGCGGCATGGTCCCGCTCTCCCCCTCCCTCGACGAGGTGGGCTTCTTCACGCGCGACCTCGAGATGGCAAGCCTGGTGGGCAGCCTGCTCTGCGACCGCTGGCGCCCCTACCCTCCCGAGCGCCGGCCCCGTCTGGCCGTGCCGGTGGGCCCCTACCTCTCCCGCGTCTCCAAGGAAGGGATGATCCACTTCCGTTCCGTCTGCGATCGCCTGGGAGACGCCGGATACGAGATCCTGCCAGTCCACGCCATGGCCGACTTCGACGAGGTCGTGGCGCGGCACTACCGGGTCGTCGCGGCCGAGGCGGCGCGGGTCCACGCCCGCTGGTTCGCGCGCTTCGAGGACCGCTACGATCCGCGGACGGCCGAGCTGATCCGCAAGGGGCGGGAGATCACGGACGCGGAGCTGGCCCGGGATCTCGCCGGCTGCGAGCGGCTGGGGGACGAGATCACCGGGTTCATGGATCGATACAGGATCGATCTCTGGATCTCGCCGTCGGCGGTGGGCGCCGCGCCGCGGGGGCTCGACGCCACCGGCGATCCGGTGATGAACCTCCCCTGGACTCAAGGCTTCATGCCGGCGGTCAGCGTGCCGGCCGGGCGGAACCCGGAGGGCCTGCCGATGGGGCTCCAGGTGGCCGCCGTGATGGGGGACGACGAAGACCTGCTCCACTGGGCGGCCGAGATGGAGCCCCTGCTGCGCGAATGAGTGACGAGGCCACCGTCCGTTGCGCTGTCCGTCCCGGGTCCTACCACGACTCGGTGGTGCTGATGCAGCTCCAGAGGGCCCTCTCCGCGCTGCCGGGCGTGCTCGACGCCGGGGTAATGATGGCGACGCCGGCCAACCGCGAGCTGCTGGCGGCGAGCGGGCTGCTTCCAGAGGAAGAGATGGCCGCCGGTCCTCACGACCTGCTGATCGCGGTCAAGGCCGAAAGCGCGGCGGCGGCGGGCGAGGCCTTGGCGCGCGTCGACGCCCTCCTCCAGCTCCGGCGTGGTGCCGCGGGGGGTGGCGAGCAGGATTTCCGGCCGCGCAGCCTCGCCTCCGCGTTCAAGCTCCTGCCGACGGCGCGCTGGGTGCTGATCTCGGTGCCGGGCCGCCACGCCGCCGGTATCGCGGAGGAGGCGCTCGATCACGACCGCAACGTCTTCCTCTACAGCGACAACGTGCCGGTCGAGCGGGAGGCGGCGCTCAAGCGGAAGGCTCGGGAACGCGGGCTGCTCGTCCTCGGGCCGGACTGCGGGACGGCGATCGTCGGCGGCATCGGACTGGGCTTCGCGAACCGGGTGCGGCAAGGGGCGATCGGGCTGGTCGGGGCCTCCGGCACCGGTCTGCAGGCGATCGCGAGCCAGATCCACGCCCTCGGCGGCGGGATCTCGCAGGCGATCGGCACCGGCGGGCGCGACTTGTCCGCGGAGATCGGCGGGATCACCGCGATCCAGGCGCTCGACCTTCTCCGCCGGGACCCCGAGACGCGGACGATCGTGCTGGTCTCCAAGCCGCCGGCGCCGGAGGTGGCGGCCCGCCTGCTCGGGCTCGCCCGGTCGGCTGGCAAGCCGGTGGTCGTTTACTTCCTGGGGGCGCCGCTCCCCGCGCGCCGGCTCGGCGACCTCCACTTCGCGGCCAGCCTGAGCGAGGCGGCGGAGATGGCGGTGGAGTGGAACAATGTAGGGGAGGGGCTTGTCCCCTCCCGGGCGGGGGCAAGCCCCGCCCCTACATTCATGTCCGGCATATCCGGCTCCCTGCGCGGCCTGTTCTCCGGAGGCACTCTGGCCTACGAGACGCATCTCGGGCTCTCGGCCTTCCTCGCGCCCGGCCGATTCAAGATCGTCGACTTGGGCGCCGACGAGTTCACCGTCGGACGCCTGCACCCGATGATCGATCAGGATCTGCGGCTCCGCCGGCTGCGGCACGAGGCGGCCGACCGGCAAGTCGGGCTGATCCTGCTCGACGTCGTGCTGGGCGAAGGCGCCCACGCCGATCCCGCCGGCGAGCTTGGCCCCGCGATCGCGGAGGTCCGGGCCCGGCGGCCGGATCTCGACGTCGCCGCCGTGGTGATCGGCACCGATGAGGACCCGCAGGATCTCGCGCAGCAGATCGAGACCCTGGAGCGGGCCGGGGCGCGGGTCTTCCGTACCGTCGGCGAGCTGGTGGATCATGCGGTGCGACGGCTGGCGGCGGCCGAAGAGGCCCCAGGCGCACCCGTGCCGCTGGAGGCGATCCGGGGGCCGGTCGCCGCCGTCAACGCCGGATTGGAGTCCTTCTACGATAGCCTCGTGGCCCAGGGCGCCGCCGCCGTCCAGGTCGAATGGAAACCCCCGGCGGGAGGCGACGACAAGCTCGCGGGGATTCTGGCAAGGATGAAAGGCCGCTCATGATCGACATCGACCAGGCCAACCGCACCGCCGTCGAGCGCATGATGGCCGCCCGGCCGATCCTTAAGGAGGTCGCCCCGGCGCGGGAGGTCATCCCCGGGATGGAGGACGGGCTCCTGCTCCACGCCGGCCCGCCGATCGAATGGGAACGGGCCTCGGGTCCCCTGCGCGGCGCGGTGATCGGCGCCCTTCTCTTCGAGGGGCGCGCCGGCGACGAGGCCGAGGCCGCCGCCCTGGTCGAGCGCGGCGAGGTCCGGCTCGAGCCCTGCCACCACCACTCCGCCGTCGGCCCGATGGCGGGCGTCATCTCCCCCTCGATGCGGGTCTACGTGGTGGAAGATGCCGTCCACGGCCACCGCACCTTCTCCAACCTCAACGAGGGGTACGGCAAGGTGCTGCGCTACGGCGCCTTCAGCGATGTGGTCCTCACCAAGCTGCGCTGGATGAACGACATCCTGGGCCCCATGATCGGCGGGTCGCTCGAGCTGCTGGGCGGCATCGACCTGCGGGCGCTGATCGCCGAGGCGCTGCACATGGGCGACGAGGGGCACAACCGCAACAAGGCCGGCTCCCTCCTCTTCCTGAAGCTGCTGGCGCCGGCGATCTCCCGGCTCGCGCCCAAGCGGTACCTCCAGGAGGAGGTCCTGAACTTCCTGGGGGACAACCCGCTCTCGGTGCTCAACCCGGTGATGGCCGGCTGCAAGGCGATGGCCGACGCGGCCCACGGCGTCGAGGGGAGCACGATCGTCTCAGGGATGGCGCGCAACGGCACCGACTTCGGCATCCGGGTGAGCGGCCTCGGCGACCGCTGGTTCACCGCCCCGGCGCAGGTGCCGGACGGCCTCTACTTCCCCGGCTTCTCCAGCGCCGACGCCAACCCCGACATCGGCGACAGCACGATCACCGAGACCGCCGGCATCGGCGCCTTCGCCATGGCGGCCGCCCCGGCGATCGTCACCTTTATCGGCGGCACGCCGAAAGACGCTCTCAACGCGACGCTCGAGATGTACGAGATCGCCGCCGCCGAGCATGAGCAGTTCACGATCCCCGCCCTCGGCTTCCGCGGCACCCCGGTGGGGATCGATCTGCGCCGGGTGGTGGAGCTCGGGATCACGCCGCGCGTCAACACCGGCATCGCCCACCGCCAGGCCGGCGTCGGCCAGGTGGGCGCCGGCCTGGTCCGGCCGCCGATGGCGGTCTTCGAGGAGGCGCTGGTCGCCTTCGCGGAACGCTACGACATCTGATTTGAAAGGAGGAGCCGTGTACGTTCCCTATGACATGAGCAAGGTGAGGATCCTCGACCTGTCGCAGAACTTCAGCGCCGATTCCCCGTCATTCGCGTTCTACGAGGGGCCGACCGTCAAGTGGGTCAAGCGGCTCGCCTTCGAGGGGGTGAACGCGCAGTTCCTCTCGACGACCAACCACATCGCCACCCATCTCGACTCGCCGATCCACTTCTACGATCCAGGGCCGGACATCTCGGGCATCCCGATCGAGACGCTGGTGGGACCGGCGTGCATCGTCGACCTCTCGCAGTTCGGCATCGGCGACTACCAGATCTACGGTCCCGAGCACTTCGAGGAGTGGGAGCGCAAGACCGGCATCACCATCCAGCGCGGCGACATTCTGGTGATCCATACCGGCTATCACCACTTCTACAACGAGGATTGGTACAAGGTCCACAACCAGGAGAAGGCCGACCTGCCGCGCTGCTTCTTGAAGCACCCCGGGCCCCAGACCCGCTTCGTCGACTGGGTGCTCGACCGCGGCATCCGCTGGCTGGCGGTGGACTGCATCGCCGCCGACCACCCCTTCAACACCAACGTGCGCAAGGCGCGCCCGGATCTGATTCCAGAGGTCGAGAAGGTGATTGGCATGTCGCTCGACGAGGCCTTCCCCTGGCCCGCGGACTACCAGTGCATGCACGTCAAGCTCTTCCCGCGCGGCATCTTCCACGCCGAGAACGTCGGCGGCCAGATCGACGAGGTGCTCGACCAGCGGGTCTGGCTGGGCTGCTTCCCCTTCCGCTTCAAGGGGGGCGAGGCCGCCTTCGCGCGCATCGTGGCGTTCGTGGAGGAGCGGTAGCGTGATAGAAGGATCGTCATGATCGAGCGGCTGAGCGTCTCGAATTACAGGAGCCTGGGAAGGGATGTCAGCCTGAAGCTCGGCCCTTTTACAGCGCTGGTCGGTCCCAACGGCTCAGGGAAGAGCAACGTCGTCGACGTTCTCCGGTTCGTGTCGGACTGCATGCATATGGGGCTTTCCGGCGCCATTACTCATCGTTCCGGGATCGGTGCCGTCCGACGCTGGCAAGACAGCCCGCTCCTTTACGACACAACCATTGGATTGCAGCTTCTAGTGAATGGCCAGCGAGCCCACTACTCCTTCGTGCTCGGAGGTGACAGATCTGAATACAGAGTGGAGGAGGAGGAAGCCTCTGTCTGGAGTGGGACTGAGCACTTCCAATTCCGGGTCAAGCGTGGAAAATTGGTGGCCGGACCACAAGGGTTGGCCCCGTCTCTCGACGAGACGAACCTTGCGCTGCCGCTCATCGGCGGGGATGCGCGGTTTCAGCCTCTGGTCCAGGCCCTGCAGAGGATCTCTGTCTACTCGATTTTCCCTGATACCCTCAGAGGCCCCCAGAAGTACAGTCCGATGAAGCCTATGGACGGCCATGGGTCGAACTGGGCCTCCATCTTGAAAGATCAGCCAGTGCGTTCGTGGAAACCGGAGCTGATCAGTGCTCTCCAGAAGCTTACGGGCGATATAGAAGATATCAAGGTTTCCCAGGCGGCCAGTTATCTGGTGGTTCAATTTCGTCACACTTCCAAGAGTGAGAAAAAGCCGAAGTGGTTTGACGCGGCTCAGGAGTCTGACGGCACCTTGCGCGTTGCCGGGATCGTTACAGCGTTGCTACAGGAGCCTCCGGTTCCGGTCCTCGCGATCGAAGAGCCCGAGTTGACGGTTCATCCGGGCGCGATCCCTCTGCTCTATGACTTCCTCAAGCAGGCGAGCCGCAGGAGCCAGGTCCTGGTGACCACCCACAGCCCGGAGCTTCTCGATCAGATGGAGGCGGAAGACGTCCGGGTCGTGGTGCGCGGTCCGCAAGGGACGACCGTATCGCCAATGGCAGGCCCTCAACGGGCGGCGGTGAGAGAGGGCCTGTTGACACTGGGAGAGGTCTTGCGCACCGAGGGACTTCAGCCAGAGCCGTTGGCGGGGATGGGGTAGGTTGGGGAAGGGCTACATTCTGGTCGAAGGCCACGGAGAGCTCCGGGCTGTCGATAACCTGATCTCGCGGCTCTCGGAGGATCTGGGACTGCGGCGAGTCTGGTCCCCGGCTATTCGCTGGAAGAACCTCCACCTGGCCCGGGGAGTCGAAGATGGCGCTAATTTCATTCGAACGAAGCCGGACACGGAAGCCTTGCTCATCCTTCGAGACGAAGACGACAAGTGTCCGAAGGAGCTCGCTCCCGCTATCGCAGAATGGGTGAGAGGGCTGCGGCTGCCCTTTCCTTCCGCCGTGGTCCTTCTCCGTCCCGAATATGAGGTGCTTTTTCTGCCCTGCCTCGACCGGATGGCAGGAAAGCAGCTCGGCACGGGCGCGTCCGCCCGGCCTGGCCTGCGTTCCGGAACACGCTGGAAAGGCTCCTGGGAATCGAGACGCGGGATCAAGGAGTGGCTGTCCGACCATTTTCCACCGAACCGGATCTATAAGCCGACGCTCGATCAGCTATCCTTGACGCGACTCATCGATTTCAACACCCTGCGGGACGCCGACCTGCCCTGCTTTGGAACGCTCGAACGCGCGTTGAATTTCCTGGCAGGAGGCTTGGCGGGCAGAGTCTATCCAGAGCCAAAATCGGAATGAGGCAGCCATCATGACAACACAACCCATCGGCGCCCGTATCAAGCGCAACGAGGACCCCCGCCTGCTGACCGGGCGGGCGCTGTTCATCGACGACCTCGAATTGCCGGGGATGGTCCACGTCGCCTTCCTGCGCAGCCCGCACGCCCACGCCCGCCTGCGCGGCGTCGACGTCTCCAAGGCACGGGGGCGCGAGGGGGTGATCGCCGTCTACACCGCCGAGGATCTCGGGGATTACTGGCAGCACGGGCCGCTGCTGGTGCCGCCGCCGCCGGTCGAGGGGATGGTGTTCAATCAGCGCACCCAGGTGCCGCTGGTAAAGGACAAGGTGCGCCATCTCGGCGAGCCGATCGCCATCGTCGTGGCCGTCTCCCGCTATGTCGCCGAGGATGCCCTGGCGGACATCGCGGTCGACTACGAGCCGCTGCCGGCGGCGGTCGATCTGGAGAAGGCCCTGGCGCCCGGCGCCCCCCTGGTGCACGAAGACGTGGGCTCGAACCTCGCCGCGTACGTGCCGCAGAAGAAGGGGGACTACGCGGCTGCGAAGGCGAAGGCCGACGTGGTGATCCGCCGGCGCTTCCACTACGACCGCGGCGCCGCGGCGGCGATCGAGAACCGCGGGGTGGTGGCGCAGTGGGACGCGCGGGCGCAGAAGCTGACCATCTGGGACACCACCCAGGCGCCGATCCCGGTGCGCAACGGCCTGGCCGCGATGCTCGGCCTCTCCGAGCACCAGGTGCGGCTGGTGACGCCGTTCATCGGCGGCGGCTTCGGCCCCAAGATCATGATGTTCTATCCGGAGGAGGTCCTGATCCCCTGGATCGCCCTGCAGCTCGATCTGCCGGTCAAGTGGATCGAGGACCGCGCCGAGAACTTCGTTGCCACCACCCAGGAGCGCGGGCAGATCCACGACGCGGAAATCGCCCTGACCCGTGACGGCATCATCCTCGGCATTGCGGACTCCTTCCTGCACGACACCGGCGCCTACGACCCCTATGGGCTCACCGTGCCGCTCAACAGCCAGTGCACCGTGGTGGGCCCCTACCGGGTGCCCGCCTACCAGAGCGAGTTCCGGGCGGTGTTCACCAACAAGACGATCGTCACCCCCTACCGTGGCGCCGGCCGCCAGCACGGCGTGTTCGTGATCGAGCGGCTGATGGACCTCGCCGCCCGCGAGTTGGGGATCGACGGTATCGAGCTCCGCCGGCGCAACTTCCTGAAGCCCGACGAGTTCCCGCACGACCACGTGATCATCTATCAGGACTTCGCCCCTCTCTATTACGACAGCGGCGACTACGAGCCGGTGCTCGACAAGACGCTGCGGATGATCGGCTGGGAAAGCTTTCTGAAGGAAGAGCAGCCGCGGCTGCGGGCCGAAGGGCGGCACGTCGGGATCGGCGTCGTCTCCTACGTCGAGGGGACCGGCATCGGGCCGTTTGAGGGGGCGCGGGTGCAGGTGCAGACCAACGGCAAGGTGACCGTCGTCACCGGCATCGGCACCCAGGGGCAGGGGCACTTCACCGTGCTCGCCCAGGTCGCCGCGCAGCAGCTCGGGGTGGAGATCCACGACGTCCACGTGGTCACCGGCGACAGCGACCAGTTCCATTGGGGGACCGGCACCTTCGCCAGCCGCGGCGCGGTGGTGGCCGGCAATGCCACCCACGAGGCGGCGAAGAGCGTGCGCGAGAAGGCGATCCTGCTCGCCGCCGAGCGCCTCGGAGTTGCCGCGGAGCGGATCGAGCTGGCCGGCGGCACGGCGCGGGTCCTGGACGATCCTGAGAAATCGATCCCCCTGGGGGAGCTGGCGAGGATCGCCAACCCGATGCGCGGCGCGGTCAAGCCGGGCACCGAGCCGGGGCTCGAAGCCACCCGCTACTTCGGCCCCTACCGGGGGGCCACGGCGAGCGGCTGCCACGCCTGCATTCTGGAGGTCGACGCGGAAACCATGCAGATCGAGATCCTGAAGTACGTGGTGGTCCACGACTGCGGCGTGGTGATCAATCCGCTGCTGGTCGACGGCCAGGTGCACGGCGGCGTGGCACAGGGGATCGGCAACGCCTTCTACGAGCAGCTCGTCTTCGACGACACCGGGCAGCTCCTCAACGCCAGCTTCATGGATTTCCTCCTCCCCACCGCCCTCGACGTGCCGCGGGTGGAGGTCGGCCACGAGGAGACGACGTCGCCGCTCAACCCGCTGGGCACCAAGGGGGCCGGCGAGGCCGGGGCGATCCCGGTCGGCGCCCTGTTCGCCCAGACGGTGGAGAACGCGCTGGCGATCCCCGGCCTGGAGATCCTGGAGATCCCGCTCAAGCCGAGCCGGCTCTGGGAGCTGGCGCAGGAGGCGAGATCATGAAGATCCAGGGCGAGCACACTTTCGACGCGCCGCGCGAGCGGGTCTGGCGAGCCCTGCTGGACCCGGAGGTGCTGGCGCGCACGCTCCCCGGCTGCGAGCGGCTGGAGCGGACCGGCGAGAACGAGTACCGCGGCGTCCTCAACGTCCAGGTGGGACCGGTGAAGGGGCAGTTCCAGGGGACGCTCCAGCTCGCCGACATCCTGCCGCTGGAGGGGTACCACATGAAGCTGGACGGCAGCGGCCCCTCCGGCTTCATGAACGGCCAGGGGGAGCTGCGCCTCGCCGACGCCCCGGCCGGGACCACCCTGCGCTACGACCTCGACACCCAGATCGGCGGCCGCATCGCCGGGCTGGGCCAGCGGCTGGTGGAGAGCTCGGCGAAGTCGATCACCCGGCAGGGGCTCGAAGGGCTGGCGCGCGAGCTCGCGCTGATGACGGACTCGGTGAGGGAGGAGACGGTGAAGGAGGAGACCGCCGCCGCTCCCGTCCCGCCCACCCCACCCCCGGCACGGCCCACTCAGGCCGAGGTCGCCGCCCGCGTCGCCGGGGACGTCGCCCGCGATCTGGTGCCGGCCGAGAAAAGGCCGTGGGTGATCGGCGTCGGGCTCGCTCTCCTGGCGATCCTCGCCTTTCTCCTCGCCCGGTCCTGCGGGGGCTGATCGATTCGTCAGGCTTCCGGGACGCCGTCCAGATCCACCACCGGCGTCCCCCGCATCAGCGCCCAGTAGAGGAAGAACGCGACGCCGAAGCCCACGAACCAGGCGTAGTCATAGAGCGCGCGCAGGCCGGGCACGACCAGTCCGATCAGCGCCGCGCCGACGCCAGCGATCAGGGAGACGATCGCCTTCCCGTTCCAGCGCCCATAGATGCCGTCCGACGCGTAGAGGTCGGGCAGCGAGAGCCGCGCCCGGCGGATCAGCCAGTAGTCGGCAATGAAGATCCCGGCGATCGGTCCCAGGAAGCTCGAGTAGCCGACCAGCCAGCCGAAGATGTAGGTGCCGTAGTCGGAGAGCAGCCGCCAGGGCATGATCACGATTCCCAGGATGCCCGTGAGCACGCCGCCGGTGGCGAAGTTGATCCGCGACGGCCAGAGGTTGGCGAAGTCGTTGGCCGGCCCCACCACATTGGCGGCGACGTTGGTGGTGAGCGTCGCGATCAGCAGCGCGAACAGCGAGATCAGGATGACCAGGGGGGTGCCCAGCCGCGCGAGGAGGACCACCGGGTCCCAGATCGCCTCGCCGAAGATGAGCACCGAGGCCGAGGTCACCGCCACGCCGATGAAGGAGAACAGGGTCATCGTCGTCGGCAGGCCGTAGAGCTGGCCCCGGATCTGGGCCTTCTGGTCGCGGGCGTAGCGCGACAGGTCGGGGATGTTGAGCGCGAGCGTCGCCCAGAAGCCGACCATGGCGGTGAGCGACGGGACGAAGAAGGCCAGGAATTCGCCCCTCGTCTTGAATCCGCTCGGCCGCTCCAGGATCGGTCCCAGGCCCTTCGCCTTCACGGCGGCCCAGGCGAGGAGGGCGAGGCCGGCCACGATCAGGAACGGCGCCGCCCAGGCCTCCAGCCGCTTGATGGTGTTGCTCCCCCGCACGACGATGTAGATGTTCATCAGCCAGAAGGCGAAGAAGGCGATCCAGGCGCCGCCCGGCACCCGCTCCCAGGCTGGGAACGCCGTCCGCAGCATGGTGTGGATCGCCTGCCCGCCGATCCAGGTCTGAATGCCGAACCAGCCGCAGGCGACCAGCCCGCGCAGGACCGCCGGCACGTTGGCGCCACGGGTGCCGAACGAGGCGCGGGCGAGCACCGGAAAGGGAATGCCAAAGCGGGTCCCCGGATGGGCGATCAGGACCATCGGCACCAGCACGATCAGGTTGCCGAGAAGGATCGTGAGCATCGCCTGCCACCAGCTCATCCCCCCCTGCACCAGCCCGGCCGCCATCATGTAGGTGGGGATGCAGACCGACAGCCCGATCCACAGCGAGGCCATGTTGTAGGTCGTCCACGTCCGCTGCTCGACACGGGTGGGAGCCAGGTCCGCGTTCCACAGGCGAGGATCGGACGCTGGCTCCCGCAACTCATACAGCTCGCCGCGGACCCGCCGCATTGCCTGGACGCGGCCCGGTGGACTGGAGGCGGAGGGTCGCTCCGCGGCTGGCTCGGACATAGTGACCGGTATGGTACACCCGGCGGCCGACTTCAAGTTGCCGGTCGGGTCGCGATCCAGCGGAAGACCTGTTTCGTCACGACGTAGGCCAGGCAAGCCAGGCACAAAAACAGGAGCGTGGTTCGTAGGTACGCTGCGGTGGAAGCCGCCACACCGATGCCGGTTCCTATCGCCAGATAGGCCACGATGCAGGCGGGGCATTTCGGCAACAGCATCAGGATCGCGGTCGGAATGACAGTTCCGGCGATGTCGAGACCCCGCCGACGCGGCGGGGTCTCCGCTTCGCAGCACCGCGGCTCGCTCACAAGCGCCCCTCCTCCGCACAGCACGCAGAGGCCGCTTTCACTGGGGCCTCAGGCTCGTACCGATCATGATGGCGGACCCAGGCCATCGGGAAGGGCAGGCTCTCCTCGTCGCGCCCCTTCGGCGCGAAGTCGAGGAAGCGGTAGACCCCGAGCAGCTCCTCGACGCCTCGCGCGTACGCGGAATAGGTGTGGAAGATCTCGCCGTCACCCTCCTTGATAAAGACGCTGACACCGGGGGCTTCCTCGCTCGGAAACGCGTTGAGGCCATAGTTGTAGGGCACCTTGCCCTGGGTCATCTCCTCCTTCGTGAAGGAGACGTGATAGTCGCGGTTGAATTCGTTCTCGTAGGACGAGACCCACTTGAAGCTCCAGCCCATGCGCTTCTGAAACGCTTCGATCTGAGCCGGGCGCGCCCGGGAGACCACGACCATGGTCACGTTGCGCTGGGCGAGGTGGACGCGGCTGCCGTCGAGATGATCGGCCACCATGGAGCAACTGGGGCAACCCTCCTGCCAGTCCGGGCCGAACATGAAGTGATAGACGATTAACTGGCTGCGCCCGCCGAAGAGGTCCGCGAGCGTTTCCCTGCCGTTCGGACCATCGAAGACATAGCTCTTCTCGACCTTCTCCCAGGGCAGCTCACGGCGCTGCCGGCTCAGCTCGTCCCGCATCCGGGTGAGCTCCTTCTCCTTCGCCAGCAGCTTCTTGCGGGCCAGAACCCATTCTTCCGGTGACACGATACGTCCTGCTTCGATTCCGGCGATCTGCGTATTCATGATCGATCCTTTCCTTGTCGAACTGCGGTTCTGATCTGTACTACGGCTCCCGGGCGAGCCGGGATACGCGATCAGTTCGACAAGGAACGATCGACGGCGACCGAGGCCGCCGCCGGCAGGATCCAGGGGCAGTGCAGGTAGTCCGCGATGCGCGCCACGCGGCGATCGATCACTTCGAGGCGGACGACCGCTTCCGGCTTCCACTCGTCAGCGTCCCGGTTCATCAAGATGATGACCACGGGCTCGCCGTCCACCTCGCCCACCGCCAGCCGCCACGGCACCGGCCAGCCCTCATAGCGCCCGAAGTAGGGGGACTCGGCCACGGAGCCGGTGAACCGGTCCGCCACGCGCAGGCGGGCGTCGGCGGCGATGAGCTCCCGCAGGCCGTCCCAGTCGCGCCGGTTGAATCGCTCGACATAGAGATGCAGGAGCCGCGCCTTGTCCGCGCTCTTCGCGCGCCGCGGCGCTCCCGGCTCCGGCGAAGCCGGCAATCGCGAGCGGCCGCGATGGAGCGCGGCCTTGACGCCGCCCACCGTGGAGTCGACGAGCTCGGCGATTTCTTCGAGCGAATAATCGAAGACGTCTTTCAGCAGCACGCAGGCGCGCTCCTTCGGCGGCAGCGCCAGCACCAGGTGCTCGACCGCCCGTCCGAGGGCCGGTCCGGGAGGATCGACCGGCAGGACCCGGTCCGGTTCCACGACCGCGGTCTCCGCTTCCTGGCGGACCCCACGGCGGCGCAGAAAATCGATACATCGATTGTGCGCGATGCGGAACAGCCAGGGCGCCAGGGGACGGCTGTCGTCGAAGCTGTCGAGCATCCGGTAGGCCTGGAACAGCGCCTCCTGGACGACGTCCTCGCCGTCCAGGACCGACCCCGTCATCCGGGAGCAGTACCGGTGCAGGCTCGGGCGGAGATTGGCGATCGTCCCGAGGAACGCCAGGTAGCGTGCCTCGAAGGGGCCGGGGGCGGTCATCTCGTGTCGATTCTCCAGATCCATATCAGCCTCTACGCAGCCCGGACCCTTTGGGATACGTCCTTTGGGATACGTCCAGTGATGGTAAAGGAATTCCTGATCCGTAATTCATGTTATTTGAATGAACAGAAGGATCGCTCCGCTGACTTCAAAGGACTTCATCAGGCGAGCTCGTGCTCGACATGGAAGCGGACCGTTCGCACGACAACAGGAGGCCCTCCCACGTGAAATTTCATCTTCGTTGTTTTCTGCTCCTCGCCATGGCGCTGCCGTCGGCCGTCTGGAGCCAGTGCTCCCGGACCGACCGGTCGAGCCTCTCGGACATCGCGACGGACGTCCTGAGCAGCATCGAGACCAGCGGGGCGTCGCAGATCGACTCTCCGGTGCCGGTGCCGCTCCTCCTCTCGACGTGCAACCGTTTCGTCTCCCTGGCGATCGACGGCCCGGCGGTCTTCCAGAACGCCCGCGACATCATCTCTCTTGCCGACCACGAGGTGAACATCTCGTTCTACATCTGGGAGGCCGACAGCCAGGGCGCCCGGCGGATCGGCGAGGGGCTCATCGCCGCGCAGACGCGGCGGACGGCCGCCGACCCGCTGCTGGTGCGCATCGTCGTCGACGACGTCGACAACTACGCCGATCCGGGCCGGAAGATCAACGGCCTCTACGACTCGCAGAAAATGTGGGTGGGCATGGGGCTCGATCTGTCGCGCGTCCGCCTGCAGCTCGCCACCTCGCCGCGCGGCGATTGGATCCAGCCGGTCCTCCACGACAAGATCATCGTCGTTGATTCTCGGTACGTCCTGGTGACCGGATCCCAGCCGCAGAAGAACTCCGATCCGGCGACGTCCTCCTACACTTCCGGCTGGCATGATTCGGGGTACGTGCTCGAAGGCGACGCCGCGCAGTCGGCCCTGGCCGCGTTCGAGCACACGTGGACCGGCGACGCGATCCACTGGGATTGCAGCCCCCAATCCCTCAGCTATGACTGCGACAAGCGCTCCAGCCACTTCCCGCAGCCGTCGCGGAGCTGGCTGCCGGCCTTCGGATCGCAGCGGCCCGGCAACGTCCCCGTGCTGGCGGTGGGGCGCATCAAGGGGGGCAACCTCGACAACTACACGGACAGCCCGCAGGACATCGCCTGGCTCAGGGCAATGGACCACGCCACGTCGGTGATCGACGTCGAGACGCCCAACATCAACGACGACGCTTTCCAGGCCGCCGTCCAGCGCGCCGTGGCCCGTGGCGTCACCGTCCGCCTGATCACCTCTCTCGGGTTCAACGACACCACCGAGGACCTCCCCACAGTCGGCGGCGACAACATGGAGGTCGTCGGCCGCATGCGCCAGGCGATCCGCGCCTCGACCCCCTGGTACCAGGACCGCTTCCAGTTGCGCTGGTACAGCCGCGACGCGCTCGAGCCGGTCACCGGCAACGGCAACTACGCGAGCCACACCAAATACATGGCCGTCGACAACCGCGTCGCCGTCGTGGGCTCGGGTAATCACGACACCCCGTCCTGGAACTTCTCGCACGAGTTCAACTTTCTGATCGACGACGCGGCGCTCACCTCGCAGCTCGAGAATTCGCTCTTCCTGCCCGATTGGAACAAGGCCGCGGGGAGCTACGCCGAGCTCTACGAGGGGAACAGCGCCACGCAGGACATCCTCTGTCCGATCTTCCTCAAGCAGAACAAGAACGTGGCCTTTTCGGACCTCTGGGGAGGGGCCGACTTCCCGTGCAACAACGACGAGGCGCGGTCGATCCTGCTCCACGACGTGCCGGCCGGGAAGGTCCTCCGGTTCTATGACGACGGCGGCCGCGGCTACCAGGACGACGACTGGACGGAGATCCTCGTCAAGCAGCCGGTTTCGCGGAAGTATGTCGATACCTTCGAGCGGTCGTTCGAGGACGCGGACGTGAAGGTGATCTTCCACCGCGACAACGGGCTCGACGGCAAGATCTCCTCCGCGGAGGTGGCGTCGGCGCCCGCGGGTCCCGTGGTCGACCTCTACGAGGGGAACGACGGCTCGCAGAACCTCGTCTGCTCCAACCGGGTGAGCGGTCCGCGGACCATCGTCCTCACCTCGGACGCCTACTGCAACAACGACGAGGCGCGCTCGCTGACCCTCTACGACTTCCCCACCGACAAGGTCCTCTTCGTCTACGACGAGTCGGGGGGCAGCCGGGGCGACGACTGGGCCCTGATCGTGCCGAAGCGGACGATCTCGCAGACTACGGTGGGCTCCTTCGAGCGCTCCTACGAGACCGCGGACGTGCGGGTCTGCTACTACCCGAGCAACGGCCTGGACGGCAAGGTGTCGCGCGTCCGCATCGCCGACCGCAGCGAGGCCGTCGGCCTCTGCGGCGTCACGGCGGCGCCCACGACCTGCGGGGAGGCGAGCTGCGTGCCGTCCCAGGGCATGTATGTGAGCCACTTCTCGGGCACCGGCTGCACCGGCACCGAGTCGTACTACCTCCCGTACGACGGCTACGCATACTCCTGCCGCACCTGGAACGGCACCGGGCAGTGCGGCACGATCCGCCGCACCGTCACCAACCGCTCGGCCCGGGTCAACGGCGGGGCCTGCCAGGACCTCTGGCCGGGAGGGAACACCCTCTCCGACTTCGTGACCATCTACCGCTGAGGCGTGAGCCGCGGCGGCGAGCCCCGGGTTCAGGGCTCGCCGCACGGCATGCGAAAAATCGCTCCGCGATTTGTTGTTCCCTCTGCAACCTTTCGCTGTCCAACTCCTCTATAGCTATCCCGGCGTCGCGCCTCTTCAGGGAGAGCTTCGCGCACCGGGGCAACCAGGAGGAGCTGATGGAACCGACACCCATAACCCCCTTACCTTCACCTCGTCCCTCCCGCTTCCGAAGATTCCTCTCTCCCGGCTTCCTGGTCCTCCAGGCCGGCGTCCTGCTCCTCTTGGGCACGGCCGTCAGCCAGGTCGGGGCGCAGGCGGGAGGCACCCTCTCGGCCCCCTTCGACCGGCTGGTGCTCGCGCCCGCGGGGCCCGAGGCGCCGTTCCATCTCCGGTTCTTCTCGACGGCGGTCAAGACCGACTCGCGGGGAAGGATCCTCACCGGCACCACCAGCGACCCGGCCAAGAACCTCGTCGGTGCCGAGCCCGCGGGGTTGCGCGCCGGCCTGCAGCGGTTCACCAAGATCCTTTTCGGCGCCGGCTACATCGACGGCCGCCCCGATCCGGGAACGCGGATCGACCCCAACAACCCGGTGGTCAAGAGCGGCAGCCAGCACTGGCCGTTCGTGCCGCAGCCCTTCCGGAGCTGGCCGACGTCGCTGGCGCTGACGCCGGACGGCCGCAAGCTCTATGTCAGCCTCCCCGGCCGCGAGGGCTATCCCGACTGGCGGGTGGCCGCGGTGGATACCGCCAGCCATTCCGTGCTCACCTGGGTGGACCTGCGTCCGGCCAGGGAGACGCGGGGCACGCGCCCCACGGGCCTCGCGGTGTCGCCGGCGAACTCGCGGATCTACCCCGTTCCCTACCTCGTGGTCCTCAACGAGTACGCCAACTTCGCCAGCGTCGTCGACACCGCGACCGACCGGGTGATCGGCGAGCTCTCGACCGGCTTCTACGGCGAGGACCTCGCCTTCAATGCCGACGGCACCCGGCTCTACATCATCGACCGCTTCAAGGACCAGGTGCGCGCCTTCCGGGTCGATCCCGGGCCCTTCTTCACCCAGATCGCCGAGATCCCCACCGGCACCACAGATCTCGACCGCGCCAACCCCCGCGACCTCGCTCTCTCGGAGGACGGCCGCACCCTCTATGTCGCCAACACCCTCGGCCACACGATCGCGGTGATCGACATCGCCGGCGATGCTGACCGCCTCGTCCAGACCCTCCCGGTGGGCGGCCTCGCCACCGACGTCAAGGTCGCCGGACGCTGGGGGATCGTCTCCGGGCACGAGACCAACTCCGTGCTCAACGAGCCGGAGACCGGGCACGGCCTGCCCAAGACGGTGAACGGCGTCCCCGTCCGCAACAACGGCTCCCCCCTCGGCTACACGCCGGTGATGACCGACGCCACCCGGGCTACCACCTTCGACGACATCGGCACCGAGCTCAACGTCTTCGACACCGCCACCAACCGGTTCGTCTACCGCTACGTGGACTTCGAGCGCGACCGCTCGCTGCTCATCGTCCCCGGGCAGGTCGCGGACCTCGGAGATCACGCGCCGGGGCAGAAGATCATCCGCGGCAGCGGCGCCGAGCAGATCTTCATCCAGGGGAATCTGCTGTTCGTCTCCCAGATGCACTCCGACAAGCTGGAGGTCTTCCGGATCGATCAGAACCCGTCCGATCCCGCGAGGATCCTGACCTGGGTGGGCACCGAGTCCACGGGCGGCATCACGGCGCAGGGGATCGCCGTCTCCCCGGACGGCCGCAACGTCTACGTGGCCAACCTGCAGAAGTAGGGGAAACCGGCGCGGGGGCTCAACCCCCCGTGCCCTTCTTCCATTGAATAGAAACTATGAGCTCGCTGCACGCACTACATGGAGGCGGTTGATCGTCACAGACGTCTATCGATCCCGGCCTGTTTCAGGACAGCATTCGCGGTGTGCCGAGACTTGATATCGCCGTCGACGACAAAGCGTCGTTGCATGATGGGGCTGAACCAGATCTCGTGATCGCCTTTGCCTTGCCGCTCGAAATGACAACCGCACGAGAGCAGGAGCTTCTTGACCTGCGGGGTAAAGGATGAGCCCATTCAGGATGCCAAGCGGATCTTTTCTTGGCGGAGACTCGTCAGCTCAAAGGCGATCGCGCCGCGTTTCTCGTCGGAGAGGAGCTGATTTGCCTCCAGCAGCTCGGGGATCATAATCCGGAGCTTCTCCGCGAGGGCCTCGACGGTCGGCGCTTCCGTGGCAAGTCCTGGCACGTCGTCGCTCGTCGCGACCCACACCCCGGCTTCGGGGTCCCAATCGGCATGGACGCGGTAGACGAAACCTATCATCAGATCAGCAGGATACCATGCGCCCTCTCGCTACGGCCCCAAGGGCCACGCCCCCTGCACCCATGAGTGGGATACGCTCTGACTAATGCAACCGCTGACTGCTCCCACTCTCGAAGAGATCCGCGCCGCCCGCGAACGGCTGGCCGGGGTCACCCTGCGCACGCCCCTGGTCCGCCTGAACGCCGAGGGCGCGCCGGGGGAGATCTGGCTCAAGCTGGAGAACCTGCAACCCATCGGCTCTTTCAAGCTGCGGGGCGCCGCCAACGCCATGCGGCTCGCCGGGCCCGAGGGGCTGCGCGATGGGGTCTACACGGCGAGCGCCGGCAACATGGCCCAGGGGGTGGCCTGGAGCGCCCGCGAGTTGGGCATCCCGGCGATGGTCGTAGTGCCCGACCATGCTCCGGCCACCAAGCTGGCGGCCATCGAGCGCCTGGGTGGACGGATCGTGAAGGTGCCCTTCGACCGCTGGTGGCAGGTGCTCATAGATCATTCCTTTCCGGGGCTCGACGGCCTCTTCATCCATCCGGTGGCCGACCGGGCGGTGATCGCGGGCAACGGCACCGTGGCCTTGGAGATCCTCGAAGACCTCCCGGACGTCGACACCGTCCTCGTCCCCTTCGGCGGCGGCGGGCTCTCCTGCGGCATCGCGGCCGCGCTCGCCGCCCTGCGCCCCGAGGCCCGCGTCTTCGGCTGCGAGGTGGAGACCGCGACGCCGCTCGCCACGTCCCTCGCCGCCGGCTCGCCGCAGACCGTCGATTACCAGCCGAGCTTCGTCGACGGCATCGGCGGCAAGAGCCTCCTCCCCGAGATCTGGCCCCTGGCGAGCGCGCTGCTCGCCGGCGCCCGCGTCGTCCCCCTCGAAGCGGTGGCCGCCGCCATCCGGCTCCTCGCCGAGCGCCACCGCGTGATCGCCGAGGGAGCCGGAGCCGCGTCCGTGGCCGCGGCCCTGGCGGGCGTCCCGGGAGCCCGCAAGACGGTCTGCGTCATCTCCGGCGGCAACCTCGACGCCGCCAAGCTCTGCGCCATCCTGGAGGGGCGGATGCCCTGATGCGCCTCCGGCTCTTCCGCAACGCCACACAGCGCCTCCACTACGCCGGCCACGAGCTGCTCCTCGACCCCTACTTCGCGCCGAAACACTCGCGGCCGCCCTTCGCGGGGCGTTCGCCAAATCCACTCGTGGACCTCCCCTGCCCGCCCGCGGAGATCATGGCGGGAGCCGAGCTGCTGATCGTCTCCCACCTGCACTCCGATCACTTCGATCCCGAGGCCCAGCGCCTCCTGCCCAAGGATCTCCCGGTCTTCTGCCAGCCGGGAGATGAAGGCGCCATCCGGGAGCACGGCTTCGAGCGGGTAACGCCGGTCGCTGATTCAGTGACGTGGAACGGCGTCACCCTGACCCGCACGCCGGGCCAGCACGGCTCCGGCCCGGCGGAGCTCGCGGACATGGGACAGGTCTCGGGCTTCGTCTTCCAGGCCCCGGGGGAGCCCACCCTCTACTGGGCCGGTGACACCATCCTGTACGAACCGGTGCTCCGGATGATCGAGAGATTCCGGCCGGACGTCATCGTCACCCACTCCTCGGGAGCGATGTGGAAGGGGAACGGGCCGATCGTGATGGACGCCGCCCAGACCCTGGCCGTCTGCCAGGCCGCGCCCGAAAGCCGGGTCGTGGCCATCCACCTGGATTCTCTAGATCACGGCGAGGTCACGCGCGCGGACCTCCGAGCCCAGGCGCGGGCGGCGGGGATTTCGGACGCGCGGCTGCTCATTCCCGCGGATGGGGAAACCCTGGAGCTCTGAGGGCATCTTGCCTTCCATGGGAGGACGTGGTGGGATGGCTCCCACCATGATCCGAATCCCGCGGCTCCTTTCCGCCGTCGTGTTTACCGCGGCAGCCCTGGCTGCCGCGCAAGTCCCTGCCACGCAAGCTCCTGCCAGCAGTCTCTGCCGGGGGCCCGAGGTCCCGCTGCCACAAGTTTGCGGCGCCGACCTGAGAAGCCCCCGGATCAGTTGCTTTCTGCCCACCGACGTACAGGGCGCTCTCCAGCAGCCGGAGCTCTATCTCCGCCAGCGGGCGTCGGACCTGTTCTCGTGGCAGGTGCTCATCGCTCTCGACTGGCCGGCTCTCCGCGGGCGGCGGGGCGAACCCGATCCGGCGAAGCCGATCACGGCGCCGGGGCCGCGGGTCTGGGAGACCTGGAAGGAGACCGGCGAGGTTTTCCGCGCGAAGAACGGGCAGCCCGTAGCGCCGGAGCCGTGGGACGCACCGGAAACCCTGCCGTCCGTCTGCCGCGGCGCGGACAAGCTCCTGGTGCGCGATGAGAAGGTGGACGATCTCCTCGATTCCACGGTCCAGCCGACGTACGCCGACGGCACCCTGCCCGGCACGCTCACCGATCAGGCCGGCCGCCGCGTGCGCTACGAGATCCGGTTGAACCGTACGGCCTTCGACTACATCGTGCGCGACAAACTGTGGGACGGCAGCGTCCAGAGCCAGGCGAAGGAGATCCTCTTCCCCGACGGCTCCCAGATCGTGAAGGCCGCTTGGCGCGAGGTGGACGGCGGCGCGGCGGACCGCTTCCTCACCACCGACGCCTGTGTCTGCGAAACCCCCAAGGGGCAGGAGATCACCGGCTGCCGGCGGCAGCGGATGGGACTGGTCGGTTTTCACGTCATGACCAAAACCTCCAGCGCGCCGCAATGGATCTGGTCCACGTTCGAGCAGATGGATAACGTGAACGGTACGCACGGCGCGCCGGCCTCCTTTCACAAGGCGAGTTGCCCGGACTGCATCCCGGACCGGCAGGCTCCTCCTGGCTTCCCCAACCAGGCCACGCGGTTGATCCCGATCCCCTCCCAGAGCCCCGACTGCCGGAAGACCGGAGAGGCGGTGGACGACATCGTCCAACTGAACCGCGACCTGCAGAGGGCGCTGGCGAAAATGGGATCGGTGCTGAGCCGCTACGAGCTGATCTCCACGCAGTGGCCGTACCGGACCGCCGGGCCGGGAGCGCAGCCGCCCACCGTCTTCGACGTGCGCCCGCGCCTCCTCGGCAATACGACGCTGGAGACCTACATCCAGGAGACCTCGAGCTGCATGGGCTGCCATGCCGTGGCCGGAACGGACCGCTCAAAAAACTGGGTGTCCGCCAATTTCACCTTCACTCTGAACGATGCCTACCCGGTGCCGGATCAGGATCCCACGAGCCCGCAGCCGGATCGCGTGCCGCGCACCCAGCGCGTCATCCCGCCACCGGACCGCCCCGTCTCGTCCTGGGACCTGGCGCATTGGAACGACGTCACGGTCGGCTACCGGGTGGCCACCGAGACCTACGAGCTGGTGCCCGCCCACGTGGGATCGAAGCTCCACTGCTCGAGCTGCCACCTCGGCGCCGGCCGCGACCCCGAGTCGGCGTGGTGGGTGGGCATGTTCGCCAAGTACAAGACGCCCGAGAGCCTCTACAACCGGATCAATCAGTGCTTCTCACGGAGCGAGAACGGCAGCGACATCTGCAGCGTGGGAAGCTCCACGAGCAAGGCGGTGCCGTGCGATCAGCAGCCCACGATGCGGGCCTTGATCACCTATCTCCAGTGGCTGGACGAGCAGTGGAAGGATTGGAAGGAGCGCACGCACTTCTCGGGCCCGACGCCGAACGGCTTCCCGCCCTTGTCGGCGACGCCGTCCGGCAAGGCCAGCGCCGCCCGCGGCGGCTCGATCTTCCAGCAGAAGTGCTCCTTCTGCCACGGTGCCGAGGGGCAGGGGCGATATCTGAGCCATACCTACTACCGCCCCGCGCTCTGGGGTCCGGAGTCCTACAACATCCAGGCCGGCATGGGCTCGAAGCTGCAAGACCTCGCCGCCTTCGTCCACGCCAACATGCCCTACGGCAACGCCGGCGCGCTGACCGTCGAGGAAGCCTGGGACGTCGCCTGCTTCGTCGACGCCCAGAACCGGCCCGGCAAGAAGGCGAGCCGGCCGGAGGAGACGATCTGCCCGACGAGCGGTTCGTAACCCGGCCGCCCCTCAGGGGACGCTGCCGGCGAAGCGCACCAGCGTCCCACCCGGCGAGGAGTCGATGGTGAGGCGGCCGCGGAGGCGCCCGGCTCGGCGGCGCATCGACTCCAACCCTTCGCCGTCGCCGTGCCGGCGTTCCGGGTCGAAGCCCCGGCCGTCGTCCCGCAACGTCACCTCGAGACGGCGGCCGCGGAGGCTCACCGACAGCTCGGCCCGGCGGCAGCCGCTGTGGCGCAGGGCATTGCGCAGGGCCTCCTTGAACAGGAGATGGAGGTCCTGGCGGTAGGGCATGGAGAGGCGGATGCCCTCGAAAGCTGAGAGGTCCCCCACCTCGAGCTGCGCGCCGGCGTGGGCGAACAGCTCGGCGTAGGAGTCCTTGAGCCGCAGGAAGAGCTCGTAGAGGGAGTCGCGCCGCGGGTTGACCAGCCAGACGATGTCCCCCAGGCCGTCCACCAGCTCGCGGGCGGTGGCGGCGATCCGGGCGAGCTCCGGCAGGTCGCCGGCCCGGCGGGTGGCCACCTCGGTGAGGATGGCGATGTCGGTGAGGCCGGCGCCGACCTGGTCGTGGAGGTCGGCGGCGATGGCGGCCCGCAGGCGCTCCATCTCCAGCAACCGCCGCATCCGGCCGGCGGCGTACAGGCCGGCGGCGAGGGCGATCCCCAGCGCGGCGAGGCCGAGCACCCGCTCCGGCCGCCGCCACCAGGGGGGCGCGAGGACGGTGAACGCGAGACGCGCCGGCGCGCTCCAGAGGCCGGCGTCGTTCACCGCCACCACCTCGAAGCGATAGTCACCGGGCGGCAGGCTGGGGTAGCGCACCGACCGCTGGCCGGTCTCGGTCCATTCGCGGTCCAGCCCGGCGAGCCGGTAGCGGAACCGCATGAAGTAGGCGCCGAGGTCGATGCCGGTGAACGAGAAGGTCAGATCGTTGCGGTCGTAGGGAAAAGGCGCCGCCGCCCCTCGCGCCGGCAGGGCGTGCCAGTCCTTGAAGACATGGAGCCCGGTCAGCAGGGCGCGGGGCCGGCGGGGGGGCCGGCTCCTTGCCGGATCGTAGCGCGTGAGGGCGGAATCCATGCCGAACCAGAGCCGGCCGCCCCGGTCGCGCAGGCAGGCGCCGGTGTTGCCGGTGCGGTGGCCGATGCCGGAGATCGGCAGGAGCCCGGGCCGCCCCGAGGCATGGAGGTCGAGGACGTTGACCCCCTGGTTGGTGCTGAGGTAGAGGCGCCCGTCGCCGCCCTCCAGGATGCAGTTGACGAAGCCGTTCGTCAGGTCCCGGTACGTCCGCACGCGCCCGTCCGGCAGGATCACCGCCAGACCGCGCCGGGTGCCGGCATAGACGCTGCCGTCCCGGCCCACCCGCACGGAGAGGACCCAGTCGTCCGCGAGGCCGTCCCTGCGCGTCCAGACCCGGGAGACGGCGCCGTCGCGGAAGGCCGCGAGGCCGCCGTCGGTCGCCAGGTAGAGCGTGCCGTCGGCGGCGGGCGCGAGGGCGTAGACCTGGAGGCCGGGCAGGCCGTCGGCCGTCTTCAGGATGCGGACGTCATCGCCCCGGATCACCGCGAACCCTTCCAGCGTGGCCGCGTAGATCTCGTTCCCGGGACCCTCGAGGATCGCCGAGACGACGCGCACCCCGGGCAACTCCACGCGCCGGAGCGGGTGACCGCGCCGGGAGATCCAGACGCGGCCCTGGTCGTCGCCGGCATAGAGGAGGTCCGATCGGCCGGCGTGGACGGAGACCATCCGGCCCGCCGGTGGCCCCGCTCCGCCGCCGAGCGGCCGCCACCGGCTTCCGCGCAGCACCGCCACGCCACCGGTCAGCAGGGCGGCGTAGAGATCGCCCCGCGCGTCCTCGGCGAGCGACCAGGCCGTACCGTCCAGCAGGCCCTGGTCGCGGGTCCACCAGGTCAGGGCCTCGCCGCCGAACACGTCGAGCCCCTCGTCGGTGCCGAGGAACACCGGGCCGTCCCGCACCGCGTGGACGGCGTGCACCCACTCGTTCGAGAGCCCGTTCCCGCGGCCGAGCGGCGGCAGGGGCTCGAGGGTGCCGGCGCGCAGCCGCAGCACCCCCGCCTTCTTGGTCGCCAGGTAGAGCACCCCGTCGCCGTCGCGGGCGATCGACTGGATCCATTGCCGCCGCGCCGTCGCGGGCCATTGGAAAGACCCGCCGCGCAACACCGTCAGCCCCTCGCTCGTCCCGACGTAGAGCGTCCCGTCGTCCCCCGCGTTCAAGGCGGAGATCTCCGGCCAGGACGCCGTCCCGGCGACCGGCGTGAGGCGGCCGCCGCCCATCGCGAGGAGACCGTGGCCGCGGGTGCCGGCGAGGAGCGTGCCGTCCCGCGCCGAGAGGAGAGCGGTGACCCCGACATCTGAAAGGGTTTCCCACCGTCCATCCGGCCGGCGGGTCACCAGCCCTTTTTCGCCGCCGAGGACGACCGAGCCGTCCGGCCGTCCGGCGATGCAACGGAAAGGGCTCCCGGCGAGTCCGCTCTCCATCGTGAGAGGAAGAAAACGCCGGCCGTCGAAGACCGCCGCGCCACCGTCTCCGGCGAGGTAGAGGTGGCCATCCGGCGCCTGGTGAAAGGCGAAGACCCGTCCCAGCGGCACCCCGTCGCGTTCGTGGTAGCTGGTGAAGGTGATGCCGTCGAAGCGGCTGACCCCTTCCCAGGTGCCGATCCAGAGAAAGCCGTCGCGGTCCTCGGCGATCGCGTACACCTGTGGGTGGACCAGTCCGTCGGCCATCGAGAAGCCGCGCAGGACGCGGTTCTGGCCCATCGCGGCGGGCGGGAGGCAGGCGGCGCCGAGCCACAAGGCGAGCGCCGCGAGCCTCCTGCCGAGAGACTGGGGGCGGAGCGTCACGGCCTCTCTAGATCTGCTCGCAGATACCAGTCCGGGTGCGACCGGTGGAGCAAAGATAGTTGCAGCAGACCGCGCTGCCCACCACCACGTCGCCGATGTACTCGCAGCCGAGGAACGTGGGAGAGCACTGCAGGGCCTGGGCCGGCTGGGCGGTGACGGTGAAGGCACCGAAGGACGCCGGCACGGCGAGGACGGCGAGACAGAACAGGCGGAACAGGGTCGTCTTCTTCATCTCTACGGGCTCCTTTCGTTATCGTTTCCACAGCACCGTGGAAACTCTTTCGATGGAGCCATTCTGCGGGCCCGGCGGCGGCGGCGGCAGCCGCATGATGAGACGGTCGTGAGCACTCGGGAGGAGATCCCCCGCACGATCATGCGGTGGCGGGTCTCAGAGGAGCCCCTGGCGCAGAGCCTTGGCCACCGCCTCGGACTGGGAGTGGGCGTGCAGCTTCCGGTAGATCTTGCGGATGTGGAAGCGCACCGTGTCGGTGCTGATGCCGAGGCCGCGGGCGGCGGTCTGGTAGGTATTGCCGGCGGCGAGGCTGCGCAGGATCTCCCGCTCGCGTGGGGTGAGCAGGTGCCCTTCCTCCCGCGCGCCTCCCGGCGAGGTCTCGGCGCGCAGCCCGCGGAGCACCTCCACCACCCGCCGGGCGATCCGCGAGCTCATCGGCGAATCCCCCTCGTGGGCCTCGCGGATTGCCTCCAGCAGCCGGGCCGGTGGGGTCTTCTTCACCAGATAGCCGCAGGCCCCGGCGCAGAGGGCCTCGAGGACGAGCTCGTTGTCTTCGTGGACCGTGAGCATGAGGACGGGGAGCTCGGAGCAGATCTCCCGCGCCCGGCGCGCCCCGTCGACGCCGGACATCCCCGGCAGGCCGATGTCCAGCAGCAGGACGTCCGGGTGGGTCTCGGGGAGCCGGGCGAGCATCTCCTCGCAGCTCCGCCAGGCGCCGGCGCAGCAATATCCCGGCGTGCCGCCGATCAGCGCGGCGAGACCCTGGCGCGTCTGGGGCTGATCCTCGACCAGGCCGACCCGGATGGTGGACATGCCCTCTCTTTACGAAGAGATCGCGCGAGAGTTTCGCCCCCGGGCTCCCTGGCGGAGGGCGCTTTATATTTCATGACCTTGCCGCGGGCCTGATGCAGCTCATCGCCGTTTCGCAAGCCGCATCTGTCCCTCGTGGAGCGCGGTGTGCTGGGTCCGGCTCAAAAGCACGGCGAGGCGATTTCGCAGGGGCTCCCTGGCAAAGTCTTCCGCCGATACAGCGTCGTGCCTTTCCAACCACTCTTCGGGCCTGAGCCTTTCAAAGGCCGCGAGGAGCTTCTCGCTGACATCCGACCAGGCGCTTCTCAGAGCGGCAGGCTCCAGCGGATCCTTCGGAAAGGTCCGGTCGGGGTTGGCGATAAAGGCATCGTCGAGCTCGGGGTGCAGCCGATCGCCGAGACGCAATAAGGGGAGCAGTCGATCGTTCACGGCGGTGAGATGCCCGAGCAGATAGTAGATACGATTTCTGCCGGGCGCAATCTCGCGTTGAAAGTCTTCGTCGCTGAGCGAAGCCAGCGTCTTATCCACCTGGGCAATGCTCTGTTTCCACGAGCCCAGGGCCGTGCGGACCATGAGGTCTTCTGAAGTCATACGATTTCCTCCTCCTTATTGCTTATTGCAAGCCACCGGCCACCACGAGGATCTCGCCCGTCATCCATTGGGACTCCGGAGAGGCCAGGAACACCGCGACCCGCCCGATGTCCTCCGGCTGGCCGATCCGTCCCAGCGGGGTCCGCGCCACCATCTGCTTTTCGAAGTCGCTGCCGATGATTCCAGCCGTATGGGTGCCCTCGGTCTCCACGCCCCCCGGATTGATCGAGTTGACTCGGATCTTCCGCGAGCCCAGCTCGCTCGCCAGGACGCGCGTGACGCTGTCCAGGGCGCTCTTGGTCGCCACGTAGATCACCCCCATCGGGGGTGGATTCCGGACCACCACCGAACCGGTGTTGATCACGCTTCCCCCCTCGGGCCCGAAGCGCTTCACCGCCCCCTGAGTCATCAGGATCGGCCCCAGGACGTTGGTGTTGAACTCCCGGTGGAACTCGGTCTCCGTCACCGCCTCGAGGGAATCGAACTGGAAGACTCCCGCATTGTTCACCAGCACGTCCAGCGGACCGAAGGCCTTTTGCGTCTCCTCGAGCAGCCGCTCCACGTCCTCCCCCTTCGACACGTCGCCCTGGACCGCGATCGCCGTGCCGCCGTTGCCGGTGATCTCCGCGACGACGCGGTCCGCGCCCTCCTGGCTGGAGGAGATCTTGGCGAGGCGGTCGAGGTAGGCGCGCAGGACGTCTCGCTGGAGGGTGAGGTTCATGAACTTGCCCTCTCGGGCGGTCTGGACCAGGCCGGCCGTCTCCAGCTCCTTGATGTGATGCGAGAGGGTCGCGGCGCTCACCTGGCGGGCCTGATGCAGGGCGCTGCACGGCGTCACGCCGTCACAGGCCCCGATCTGCCGGAGGATCTCCACGCGGCGCGGCTCGGCCAGGGCGCGGGAGATGCGCGCGAACTGCCGGTCGGTGAGGAGATCGTCGTCGGAAGCCGCCACGGCTCCAAGCTAACTCGTTCGGATTCGGATGTCCAGCCGGCTAATGAGCCTCTCGCCGAAGCCTGCGGGCCGGGCTACGACTCTGGGGAGCGCTCTGTCTCGCTGCACCCTCCAGCCCACACTAGAATGAATGAAGGTCATAGGAAGGTGGCTTTTCCATCTACCTGAAAGGAGCCCGGAATGCGTAAAAAGATGCTGCTTCTGTTGGTCGCCGCGGTGGCCTTGATCGGCGCTCTCGCCACTCCGCCATCGTCGGCGGTCGGCGGCGTCTGCCAACCCATCTGTACCTATTACTCCGACGGCTCACAGTGCTGTGTTCCTTGCTGGGGTAAATGGCCGAACTGCGGCTGCACCGACCTCTACTGCCCGCCGGAAGACGGTGGCAACTAGCCTGTACCAGGTGGCGGCGGGTTTCGCTCCCTGGCGAGCCCGCCGTCTTCAGAACTGGCCGGAAGGCGCTTGCCTCCCGAGCAGGAAATTCTGGATCTGCCTGGAGATTCTGGCCAAGACCCTGATGACGATCAGCCGGCGTTCCAGCGCCTCCCCGATCTGGATACGCGAAGTGCCGACGAGGTCCTGGGCTACGATGAGAAGTGTGCCTTTCGCTGAAAGTTGACAACGGGTTCCAGCCTTCCTACCATAAAGCTTCAACCCAATCCTCCAGGGAATTCAGCCGACCCTGGAACCCAACGGCAGGCTGTCGCGATTGTACCGATGCCAAATCTGTAACGTAGTCGTTCCCGCCAACATCTCCGCACATCGAAAAGTCGTTGAAACGCGGCGCCGGAAGTACCCCTTCCGAGAGAAGGCCAACCAGTTCATAAAAGACGGTCGTCTGAAGAAAACCGACGATTCCGGCGGAGTCGGCTACGAGATCGTGCGTGAGGTTCTGGTCTGTCCAAGTTGCGTAGAGGTGCCTTCGGACCTTTGCAATGAGGCTGCGGGCCTCCAGTCCTGGCTTTAGCCGCCTGATCCTCTGACTCTATCCGGCGGGTTTCGCTCCCTTGCGAGCCCGCCGTCTTCAGAGCCGGTGATCAAGACGCTATACCTTGGAGCCAGGGAGAGGATTCCCGGAGTGTCAAGGTGGCGATCCCATTAACGAAAGAGCAGCAGCAAGCGATTGATCCAGCAGGGTCTACGCCCCCAGAAGTCGTGGACCCGCGAACGAGTGCGGCGTACGTCTTGATCCCGGCGGACGAGTACGAGGTCGTCCGCGAGGTCCTCATCGAGGAGCGTCGGCAGAAGGCCATTCGGACAGTGACCTTGCGAAATGCCGCAGGCCGGATTCAAGAGGTGCCGTGATCGAGCCCGGCGAGATCTACGTGGCCAGCGCTCGAGCGCCTGGCACCACCCGCCACCACCGCCGATGATGCCATCGGCTGGCATCTGCGGGAAAGGGCTCGACGTTTCCTCTGTCGGCGGCACAAGCTTCGCGTCAGCGGAACCGGCCGCTTTGGGTACGCCGAGATCCACGGAAAGATGGGAGTGGTCGACATCCGCCAGACGCGTCTACCCCGAAGGCCCGTGTATGCTCTCTCGTGAAGCCCGTCCGAGAGCCGGATGCGGTAGACCCGCAAGTTCGGTTCGATGAGCGGCGGTGGGAAACGGAGATACGGCCGAGTCTGAGGCACCGGCACAAGGCGAAAGCCGCCGGCAACAGCTAATCCCTCAGCCTAAAGCCACCGCGCCCGCCGCCGACTCTACCCTAGTCCCCTACCCTGTTTCTGAGCGCCTATGCCCTGCTGACGTTATGGGCCACTAGTCGTGGTCGACTCGCAAAATTCAGTTGACGCAAACTAAAAGACCGCCATTCCTGCCTACGCACTCGTTCCTATATCCTGGCCACTACGTCGTCAAAAGTTCGTAGCTGCAGTGGCAGACCGACATCACTTTGAATTCGTCGCTCGAGGATGGGGGATATTTTAGTGGTCCTTCCAATTACCAGGAACAGATTCGGACGATACAGTTGAAGGCCGTAGCGACGCGCAATTTTTTCACGGCTCTCGCTACTGTCAAAGAAGGCGCTATATTCGCGCAATTGGGCGCAAGCCTCGATCACGGCTGCCGAAAACCGGATCCGATTAGGCTTTTTAACGTATAGAGGCACATAGGGTAACTTGACCTCAAGAATGTCGGAGAGTGCGTTTGGTTTCAATGGTTCGAGGACAAAGTCAGGAATTAGGCGAGTCGTGGTTGTGTCATCTTCAAGCACCATATGAGAATGGGCCGTGCGATGTTCTTCGGCCATAATGAATTCTGGGTATCGCTCGAAGAAGTCCTGGAAGACGGCCTCGGCTACGTTGGTTTGATTCAGTAAGCTTTCAAGCTCCTCGACGGCATGCTTGAGCGCTCTGGTCTCCGAATCAATATAGAGGAGGCTGTGGACGTTCAGGTTCGGGTCAACGAATTGGTATGCGCCATCACGGGTGACCACCTGCACCCTGACCTGTTCGTCAACAAGCTTGAGTGCCATCATGGCTTGATCAGCAAGCTGCTCACGCATTTCTTGCGGCGGCTGGGCTCCATCACTACCGGTGTTGACAGTGGTGGCTCTCTCTGGGTATTCCTGTACGTCAAAGGATAGGACATCGCCCACCTTCAGCTCATCGAATGTTACTCCGATCAACTCCTTGCTGTGAAAGAAGAGATCTGGTGAGTCATTCACACTTATGAAACCGAATTCGCGATCAGTGAGAGTTTTTATGGTGCCGTACATATTAGTCCAGGCGAGTTAATCAGCTATCGGGTTTGGGTGGGGAGGTCTCCTCCATAGAAGTGCTTTCTCCAGGGACGTGGCACTTTGGGGAGGAAGAGAATGAGGATTTATCCAAGGACGTGGCACGTAGTCTCCTCCGCGCGGCTGGCCGAATTGGTAGAACTCGCAATTGAGGGACTGCACAAGGCTCTGAAATCGAAGGATCTACCTGCGATTGTACGGGCGAGCCAGATTGTTCTAGACCGTTGCGACTTTTCATCCGTCACAAGCATTTGAGTTGACGGGGAAAGATGGTGGACCTATTGAGTTATGGGCGCGGCGCAGGGCAATTAGTTTGCATCTATATGCATTAGAACCGAGCAGGGCTACCTTGTTATCATGGCCATGAAATCAGACAAGCTGCATGCCCGCAGATGACTAGGGAACAAGCCCTCTCGATTGAACCTCTGAATTAGGTTGCTCCTCTCATTATCGAGAACCGCTAAATCAACATAGGGAACTAAGCTCAGTTGGAGAATGTCTCCCATGTCGGATAACTTCCCGGCCTTCTTCTGCACGTAATATTCAACAAATATTGCTAGCGCTTGTATATAAACAGACTTGAATCTCTCAATGTTGATTCCGTCTTTTCGGCCTTCTTCTATGGCAGCGGCAAGAGCACGGTTCAGGAAATCCTGGTAGTCCGGGAAAAGCATGCTCAACACGCTGGATTGCATAAACATCTGCCTCTGGACATAAGAATATCTTCCTGACTTTTCCGGCAGAAAAGACTCTTTCTTATTCAGTATTGCTTGAAGCGTCTCGCCATTACTGTTTCGATAGTCTCGGGCAAAACCAGCTATTTTCCCTTTCAGATGGAAGAGGATTGCCTCTTTGAGTTCATCTGCTGAGAAGGAGTAATCTGAAGAGCAAAATTCAACCGGAAGAGAGGTGAGTTCGTCTGGATAACTGGCTACCTCTCGGGCTGTGATCTTGTCGGTATTCTGTGCAATGCAGAATGGGACAAACGACACAAAGGAGACAACCTCAGGCCACCGTTTTTGCCATGAGGAAATCTCAATTAGATTCATTGTACTGTGAACAAGTGTGAATTTTTCATCCACGATATAAGCTCTAGCAGATGACGCAAGCGCAGTATCAGAAGCCACTCGAACAGAGGCGAAGGTGTCAAGGTAGAGATATCGCTTTCCCATGTCAATTAAGGAAGATGGAGGGCACCCCACAAAGAGGAACCGCCCTCTACTCTACTATCTGCGAGTGACCTTCTAGTAGCCGAAGGAGCGACTGTGAATTCCCCTGGTCTGGGGGGGCGCCCCACGACCACCCTGTATAGGTGCGGACTGTGACGGCTGGCCGTCTTCACGGGTGGAGTTCCCGCGGATTTATCCAAGGACGTGGCACGTAGTCCGCCGCAGAAAAGTCCGACGGCTGAGATCGCGACCCATGAGGGCATCCTACCCCGTCCCGCAAATCCCGGAGCAGCTCGCGAGTGAGCTACCGCTCGCGGTTTCCACGGGTTGAGCCTTTCTTCGCTTTTTACCGCGTCCTGGCTGTCTCAGCCCGAGCCCGGGGCGGAGGGGAAGGGCCAGTCAACTTCCATAAACGCAGCCGCTTGCCACCCTCGGCCAGATAATTCTAGAATTCTCTTGAAGTTCTAGAAGGAGGCGTTCCATGGGCATCAGCATCAAGAACGACAGAGCGGAGAAGCTGGCTCGGCAGGTGTCGGCCGAGACCGGGGAAAGCCTCACCGAGGCCATCATCCACTCCCTGGAGGAGCGCCTGGAGCGTCTGAAGGGCCGGCGGTCCGCTCCCGATTTGGCGGAGACCCTGATGGCGATCAGCCGGCGCTCCAGTGCCCTGCCCGATCTTGATACCCGGGATGCCGAAGAGATCCTGGGCTATGACGAGACGGGCGCATTTCGCTGATGGTCATCGATGCCTCCGCTCTTCTCGCCATCCTTCTGGGAGAACCGGAAGCGGAGGAATTCTCCCGGGCGATCGCGAGCGACTCGAAACGCCTGGTGAGCGCCCTCTCAGCGCTGGAAGCAGCCATCGTGATCCGCTCGCGGAAAGGACCCGCCGGCCTCCGCGAGCTCGATCTGCTCGTCCACTCGGCGGGCGCTACGGTCGTCAGCTTGGATGCTGAACAGGTCCTGCTAGCGCGCTCGGCCTACGAGCAGTATGGGAAGGGACATCATCCCGCCGCCCTGAACCTGGGGGACTGTTGCAGCTATGCCCTCTCCCGCTCCTCGGGTGAGCCGCTGCTGTTCAAGGGTGTCAACGATCACCCAAAATTCCCCCACCTCGATCGCCTAAAAATCCCCCCCTCCTCGGTTGATGTTGTTCTCCTGACAGACCTCGTCGCCGGGCCTGTGGGGCCTGTGGGCGGCGCCGCTGTT